>OFME01000025.1_pt1 | contig 118718 bp, 86 predicted proteins | sample 1541381 | NCBI WGS metagenome assembly OFME01 (sample SAMN04209243, study PRJEB22552) | human gut metagenome | biome: gut; material: feces | host: Homo sapiens | place: USA: Oklahoma
AACCATGCAACGGAAAAGAGCCGCCCTTTCGGACGACTCAAACTGTAATGGGGCTTTTTTGACTACCCTCCCCCTGTAGAAAAATCCCTAACGCAGTTGCGGTGAAATAGGGCTGTTTTTGCTGGTCAAACCGCAAAACAGTCCCTATTTCACCGCAACTTATTGGTGGCCTTTTGGGTGGCACTTAGCGCCAGGGGTCGGCTTCGAACATCGGCTCGCGCTCGGGGCGGCGATCGCTGTAGGGATCGTAGCCGTCATCGTCCTCGTTCTCGGCACGGATGTAGGGGTCGCGCGGCTTGGGCGCCGGTTTGGGAGAAGCCTTCGGTGCGACCGGCGCGGCGGGCGCTGCCTCAGCAACCGGTGCGTGCGTCTTGTTCTCGTCTTTCATCTGCATATCTCCTTGCCATGTGCTCATGCTCAACATCATCGATTGTCGCACGAAAAAGGGCGGCGGACCCGATTGGATCCGCCGCCCTTGGCGTTTTGCGATGAGGTGCGGTTAAAGCCGGCCCCATAATTTACTCTGCGTCGGGGACCTCGTAGGTGGCCGCCGGCGTGTTGTCGCACACGACGGTAAAGCCACCGTCCTTGTCGACATCGACCGTCACCTGATCGCCCTCGCGCACCGTGCCGTCGATGATAGCGGCGGCGATGGCATCCACGACCTCGCGCTGAACCAGACGCTTGAGCGGACGGGCGCCAAAGACCGGGTCCAGGCCGCCCACGGCGAGCATCTGCTTGGCCGCCGGGGTGATGGCAAGCGTCATGCGCTCCTTGGCCAGACGCGCGCGGACGTCGGCGAGCTGGATGTCGACGATCTTCTCGATCTGCGCCATACCGAGCGGATGGAACACCACGATATCGTCGATACGGTTGAGGAACTCGGGGCGGAAGGTCTGAGCCATGGCCGCGTCGACCTGATGGCGCATCTCCTCCTCGTCCTTGCCGGAAAGCTCGGCGATAGCCTTGGAGCCCACGTTAGACGTCATGATGATGATCGTGTTCTTGAAGGACACCTGACGACCCTGGCCATCGGTCAGACGGCCGTCGTCGAGCACCTGCAACAGCACGTTGAAGACATCAGGATGAGCCTTCTCCATCTCGTCGAGCAAGATTACGGAGTACGGGCGACGGCGCACGGCCTCGGTGAGCTGGCCGCCCTCGTCGTAGCCCACGTATCCCGGGGGCGCACCGATCAGACGCTGGACGCTGAACTTCTCCATGTATTCGGACATGTCGATACGCACGAGCGCGCGCTCGTCATCGAACAGGCACTCGGCCAGCGCCTTGGCGAGCTCGGTCTTGCCCACGCCGGTGGGACCCAGGAAGAAGAAGCTTCCGATGGGCTTGTCCGGATCGGAGAGGCCCGCACGGCTGCGGCGCACAGCTGCGGCGACGGCGGAGACGGCCTCGTCCTGGCCGATGACGCGCTTATGCAGCTCGCCCTCCAAGCCCTTGAGCTTGTCGAGTTCGCCCTGCATCATCTTGGACACGGGCACGCCGGTCCAGGCGCTCACGACCTCGGCGATCTCATCGGAGGTCACCTGTTCGTTGAGGCCCTCGCCGTCCTGCTGCTTTTGCGCCTCGAGCGCGGCCTCGAAATCCTGAATCTGCTGCTGCAGGCCCGGAATCACGGAGTAGCGCAGCTCGGACGCACGACCCAAATCGCCATTGCGCGTCGCGCGCTCCTCTTCGCTCTTGGCCTCGTCGAGCTGCCCCTTGAGCTCTTGCACGTGGTCGATGGCGTTCTTCTGGTTGAGCCAGCCGGCCTTTTGCACGTTAAGCTTTTCCTGGACCTCGGCAATCTCCTGGCGCAGGGCCTCCAGACGCTCCTTGGAGGCGTCATCGGTCTCTTTCATGAGCGCCTGTTCCTCGATCTGCAGCTGGGTGAGCTGACGCGTGGTGGCGTCGATCTCGACCGGCATGCTGTCGAGTTCCATGCGCAGGCGGCTCGCGGCCTCATCGACCAGGTCGATGGCCTTGTCGGGCAGGAAGCGGTCGGCGATGTAGCGATCGGAGAGGTCGGCGGCGGCCACGAGCGCGCTATCGGTGATGTGCACGCCGTGGAAGATCTCGTACTTCTCCTTGAGACCACGCAGGATCGAGATGGTGTCCTCGACGGTAGGCTCGCTCACCATAACGGTCTGGAAACGACGCGCGAGCGCCGCATCCTTCTCGATGTACTTGCGGTATTCGTCGAGCGTGGTCGCGCCGATCGCGTGCAGGTCGCCACGGGCGAGCGCCGGCTTGAGGATGTTGCCGGCGTCCATAGAACCCTCGGTGGCACCCGCGCCCACGATAGTGTGGAGCTCATCGATGAACAGGATGACCTTGCCCTCGGACTTCTGCACCTCCTTGAGCACGGCCTTTAAGCGGTCCTCGAACTCGCCGCGGTACTTGGCGCCGGCGACCAGCGCGCTCATGTCGAGCTCGATAAGGTCGCGGTCGCGCAGGGTGCTCGGCACGTCGCCGGCCACGATACGCTGGGCGATGCCCTCGACGATGGCCGTCTTGCCGACGCCCGGCTCGCCGATGAGCACAGGGTTGTTCTTGGTGCGGCGGGACAGGACCTGAATGGTACGGCGGATCTCGTCGGTACGGCCGATGACCGGGTCGAGCTTGCCGGCGCGGGCGAGGTCACAGATGTTGCGACCGTACTGCTCCAGCGCCTCAAACTGGGTTTTGTCCTCGGCAGATGTCACGCGGTCATCGCCACGCAGCTCCTCGTAGACCTGCTCGATGCGCTCCTTGGTCACGCCGGCGTCGCGCAGCACGCGGCCCGCCTCGCCCTTGTCCTCGGCAAGTGCCATGAGCAGATGCTCGGTCACCACAAAGCTGTCGCCCATCTTGGTTGCCTTCTTCTCGGCCTTCTCGATGACGCGGACGAGCTCGTTGGACAGGCCCATCTGCTGACCCTCGCCCGAAACCTTGGGCGCGTGGTCGATGGCATCCTGTGTGGAGCGTGCGAGCTGAGCAGGGTCGGCACCGATGCGCTCGATGATCACGGAGATATTGCGCTCGCCGGCACCGAGCAGGGCAGACAGCAGGTGAATCGGCTCCACCGCGCCGGCCTGCGCGTCAGCGGCCGTGCTCATGGCGGTCTGTAGCGCCTCGCGCGACGTCATAGCTAGCTTATCGATTCTCATGGAATCACCTCTCTTGGGGCGGCCGCCCTACGGGGCGGCTTCACGTTGTTCGAGAAGTATTGTTGCCAGCTTTGTGCGATCTTATACACAAATCTAAGTCTCTATATATAAGATTTTCTGAGTGATCGATGGATAGGGTACTGAGGTGTCAGCCTGCCGCTGCCCAGGCGCACTACCATCTCGATCTGTAACATCTAGCAGCCATTTTTGATCCTAGATGTTACAGATCGAGAGAAAATGACCAGTGGCAACCGTTTGTCTCAATCTGTAACATCTACTCGGCAAATAGAGCTCTATCTGTTACAAATCGAGACAAACCGAGAACCACCACAAAGGGGACAGGCACCTTTGTGGTGGTTTTCGACGCTAACGGTCGACCATCTCGCGCCATGAGATTAAACTTGAATTGTTCTCTGAACATATCCATTTCTGCCTATCCTCAACAGATCTTTGTCTCTAGGAGCGCATATGAAGCCGCCTCATTCCACCGGTCGCAACGTCATCGCCATTCTCGCCATACCCATCGTGGTGCTCTTCCTTATCGTCATCACGCCCTTTTCTTTTGGTATCGCCTCGCCCTTCGATCTTTGCGGGATGATCGACGCCGGCTCGCGTGCCACCTCGCTCTCCTTTGTCTGCCGTGGCGTGTTCTACGAATATGCAATTCCCACCGGACTTTGGCAGTCCAAGTTACCGTTGCTCGGTCAGATCGACGGATGCTCCCCCTATTTCTGCCTTGGACCTCAGGCGCTAAACTATCTAATCGACGACCAGCCACTCGACTCCATCGGCCTTGCCTACGACTACGCACCAAACACCGATGAGCGCCACATGAACCAAGTCCTCGACAAGATGCTTGGACAGTGCGGGCTCACCGAGGAGGCCGGTCGAACCATCTATAGCAACCAGAAATTAAAGCGAACAGAACTCCGCCGTGTCGGAAAAATCAAAGGGCGAAACAGGGCCGCCTACTGGGATGCCTGGGCAACACGCGACAAGGGCGAATTCGGACACAGCACCTATATGGTCACCGTCTACACCAAAGACGGAATTAAGGACAATGTTGACGATTTCGCGTCATCCAAACTCGGCATCCCCAAAACAACCAAACCCGCCAGCCCAGATGAAATTCTGTAGAGACGCTCATTAGAATGTCGTTCAACGAGCACGGCAACATCGAGCTCGCCCCCCACCACCACGAAAGGGACAGGCCCCTTTGTGGTGGTTTTCGACTCTGGCGCTCAACTGTCTCGATCTGCAACACCTAGCTGCCGTTTTGGACCTCAGATGTTACAGATCGAGACGAAATGTTCAGCAGTTTCCGTTTATCTAAATCTGTAACAACTACTCGGCAAATAAGGGTCTACCTGTTACAGAACAAGACAAACCGCGGACCACCACAAAGATGTCTGCCCCCTTTGTGGCGGTTTTCGACAAAAAGAAGCCGCCCCGACAACAGAGGCGGCATCAAGCAAGTCTATTTTTAGCGTCCCTCAAGACCCAACGAGAACGCAGAAATGTAGCCCGGGGCTTACCCTTTCCCGAACGCGACCTTCGCGAAGCGCGTGAGCGGGCGGGAAAGGGTAAGCCCCGGGCGGACAATTAAGTGCGTTACTCGGCAGCGGCCTTGAACTTGTTGTAGTTGATCAGGCAGCCGGCCTTGACGATGGCACGCTCCTCGGCCGTCATATCGGCAATGTAGAGCTCAATCTGCTCGACGACACCGTCGACACGCACCACGTACGCGGCGATGTCCTTTAGGTCGCCATCGAGCGCGGCGCGGATACCCGGCACAAAGACGTAGTCGCCCACCTCAAAGTTGGGCTCGGCCTCCATCTGGAAGGGCACCATACCCCAGTTCATCACGTTGGAGCGATAACGCTTGGTGGCGTACTCGTGGACGATGTTGGCCAGGCCGCCAATTACGCGCTGGCAGCTCGCGGCCTGCTCGCGGGCAGAGCCGTCGCCCGGCTTCTTGGCGTAGAGCATGGAGCCGTACTCGGTCGCCTTGGCGTCTGCCGCGACACCCGCGCCGGCCAGCGCCTCAAACACGCTGGCAAGCTCGGCATCGAGTGCTGCCAGGTCACCCGCGAACTCACCGGCCACGCGGCGCTTCTCCACCGCGTCGACCTCCTTGGAGCGGCCCACGTAGGCCGGGTCGCGGCGGCTGAGCGTAAACTCGGCCAGACCCAGCGGGTTGGAGCGGAAGGAGCTCGTCTCGCCCGAGGGAATGAGCTCGTCGGTCGTAGTGACCGGGTCCATGATCTTGGAGCACACCTTGAGCAGGATATCGTCGCCGAGGGGCTCCATCGCGGGCCACGGCTTGATGTTGGGGCCTTCGACCAGCTCGTCGGCAGGCTCCGCCTTGCCAAAGCCCCAGTACACGCGCTTTTTGTACGGCGCGTCGTCAAAGGTGTACTCGCAGGCCTCATCCCAAGTCTCCTCGGGCAGGTCGGTCGCCGGCGTCAGGACGCCGCCGTTGGCAGCCGTCGCCGCAATGGAACGGGCGTCCATCAGGGCCACGGCGCTCAGCTGGCCATTACCCGGCTTGGAACCCTCGCGGTTGGGGAAATTGCGCGTGGTGTGGCGGATGGACAGGCCGTTGTTGGCAGGCGTGTCGCCGGCGCCGAAGCACGGGCCGCAGAATGCCGTGCGCACAATCGCGCCGGCCTCCATAAGGTCGTAAATATAGCCGCGGCGCGTAAGCTCGAGTGCCACGGGCTGGCTTGTGGGATAGACCGACAGCGAGAACTCGCCGCAGCCGGTGTTGGCGCCCTTGAGCACGCGGGCAGCCTGGACCACGGAGTCGTAATTGCCGCCCGAGCAGCCGGCGATAACGCCCTGTTGCACGTGCAGCTTGCCGTCGACGATCTTGTCGAGCAGGCTAAAGTGCGTCTTGCCCTCGCCGATCTTGGCGGCCTCGAGCTCGACCTCATGCAGGATGTCCTCGAGGTTCTCGTTGAGCTCGTCGATCTCAAAGCCGTTGGAAGGATGGAACGGCAGCGCGATCATGGGCTTGATGCTCGACAGGTCGACCTCGACGCAGCCGTCGTAATAGGCGACATCAGCGGGCTTGAGCTCGCGGTAGTCGTCGCCGCGGCCGTGCATGGTCAAAAACGCGTGCGTGTCCTCGTCGGTGGCCCAGATGCTCGACAGGCAGGTGGTCTCGGTGGTCATGACATCGACGCCGTTGCGGTAGTCGGTCGTCATGCTCGCGATGCCCGGGCCCACAAACTCCATGACCTTGTTCTTGACGTAACCCTTGGCAAAGACGGCGCGGATGATGGCAAGCGCAACGTCGTGCGGGCCGACGCCGGGACGTGGGGCGCCCGTGAGGTAGATGGCGACGACGCCGGGATAGGCGACGTCGTAGGTGTCGCGCAGCAGCTGCTTTGCCAGCTCGCCGCCGCCCTCGCCCACGGCCATGGTGCCCAGGGCGCCGTAGCGGGTGTGCGAGTCGGAACCCAGGATCATCTTGCCGCAACCGGCGAAGTTCTCACGCATAAAGGAGTGGATGACGGCGATGTGTGGCGGGACGAAGATGCCGCCGTACTTCTTGGCAGCCGAGAGGCCAAAGACGTGGTCGTCCTCGTTGATGGTGCCGCCCACGGCGCACAGCGAGTTATGGCAGTTGGTGAGCACGTAGGGCAGCGGGAACTGCTCCATACCCGAGGCGCGCGCCGTCTGGATGATGCCGACAAAGGTGATGTCGTGGCTCGCCATGGCGTCGAAGCGAATCTTGAGCGCCTCGGGGTCGCCGGACGTATTGTGTGCCTGGAGGATCGAATACGCGATGGTGCCGCGCTTGGCATCCTCGGGCGTCTGCGTAATACCGCGCTCGGCAGCCTCGGCCGCAGGCACAACCTCGCTGCCGCCGCGCAGGTAGATGCCGTCCTCGTACAGCTTGACCATACTGTCTCCCACTCTGCCCAAAAATTTGAGCGCATAGCATACATTCGTTCAATATCGTGCCATAGAACGGTTGCAAGTGGGTTACGAATCTACACGTTCACTTTATCTCGGTAAAGTAAAGGACGAGCACCTTGCATCACTCTTCTGACAAGGAGTGTCCCAAAGTGCCGGCACAAAAGGAACGTCCCCAACTGCCAAGTGCCGCAAGAATGTCCCCTTTGACCAGTCATTTAAGAACGTCCCCAATGACTACCGCATCCGGAGCAAGGCAACGCCGCAGGTAGAGGACGGACAGCGAGCGACGTCCAGAGCGAACAAGTTGGCATGAAAAAGGCAAGGCATAGACCTTCTGGTCATGCCTTGCCTTTTGAATGACAAATTGTCGCTCTGGACGTCGCGCAGCATCGGCCCGTTACGCGGTTTGGTAAAACCGCGTAACTACAAATCCCCTCCGGCGCCCAAAAGCTTGCGCATGACTTGCTCGGGGTTAACTGAGCCGTCGCGCGGGGCTAAGGCAGTGATCTTCTTCTGCATCTTGTATTCGTGCAGCTCGTCCTCGAGCTGGCGCACGCGGGCGCGGAGCTTTTCGTTCTCGCGCTCGCGCTCCTCGGCACGCTCCTTCATATCGAGAATGCGCACCACGCCGGCAAGGTTGATGCCCTCGTCGGTCAGCTGGTTGATGAGCTCCAGGCGCTCGATATCGGCACGCGAATACAGACGCGTGTTGCCGCCCGAGCGCTGGGGATTCACCAAGCCTTTGGACTCGTAGACGCGCAGAGTCTGCGGGTGCATGCCGGTCAGCTCGGCCGCCACGCTGATCATGTACAGCGGTTTGTTCCTATTGTCCTCGGCCATGCTACCTGACCCCTTTCCGTCTCGTTATCGTCCATCATAAGCCCGTGGGCGCGGGCGTGCGCCGCGACCGCCCTAGTACGTCGCCTTGTAACGGTTGACCTTCTCGCGATAGTCGCGTGTGTCGGTCTCGCGCAGCTTGGTCATGGCATCGCGCTCGTCATCGGATAGGTTCGTGGGGACCTGCACCTTGATCTCGACGAGCAGCGCGCCTGTGCGGCCACGGTGCTTAACGTCGGGCGCACCCATCTCCTTAAAGCGGAACTTCTTGCCCGTCTGGGTGCCAGCGGGCACCTTCAGACGAACCGTCGCGCCGCCGGGCGTGGGCACATCAACCGTGCAGCCGAGCGCCGCCTCGTAGACCGAGATCGGCACCTCCATGGTCACATCGGCACCCTTGCGCTTAAACAGCGGGTGCTCCTCCACATGCGTGGTCACGACCAGGTCGCCGCGCTCGCCGCCGGCAACGCCATACTCGCCGCGACGCTTGTAGCGTAGCTTGCCGCCGTCGACCGCGCCCGCGGGCACCGAGACCGTAATGGTCTGCTGCTCGCCTGTCGAGGGAATGCGATAGGTGACCTTGTGCGTCACGCCGCGAAACGCGTCCTCGGCCGTCACATCGACGGTCAGCGACAGGTCGCCGCCCTTGCGAGCACGGCTGCGACCCGCGCCGGCACCGGCAGCGCCCGCAGCCCCGGCAAAGCCCGAGCCCCAATCGCTGCCCCAGGCGCCGTTGCCGCTAAAGATGCTGTCGAAGATGTCGCCCCAGCCGCTGGCACCCGCGCCGGCACCGTAGCCGCCGCCATACGCGCCGCCCGCGCCCGGCATGCCGCCAAACATGAGCATCTGGTCGTACTCTTTGCGCTTCTTCTCGTCCGAAAGCGTCTCGTAGGCCTCGCTGATCTCCTTGAACTTGGCCTCGTCGCCGCCGGCATCGGGGTGATATTTTTGCGCGAGCTTGCGAAACGCGCTCTTGATCTCTTTGTCGGAGGCGCTCTTGGATACGCCCAGGATGTCATAGAAGGTTTTGCCTGCAGCCATCGTAGCTCCTCTCCTGTTTCATCCGCCGCCCAGCGGGCGGCGGCTCATGCTTTCATATGGCACTAGGCCAGAAAGGGCCCCGGGTGTTGCCCCGGGGCCCTTCTCAATTACTCCTCGGTGCTCTCGGCCGTATCGGCCGCAGCATCCTCGGGCGCCGCTTCGGGCTCCGGTGCGGGGCGTTTCTCGCCGCCGTAGGTCACCGTCACCATCGCGGAACGCAGGATGCGATCCGCCATGCGGTAGCCCTTCTGGTACACGTCGTTGACGGTCTCATCGTACTGCGACGCGTCCTCGACGCGACCCACGGCTTGGTGCTCGAGCGGATCGAACGCCTCGCCCTTGGGGTCGATGGGCTCAACGCCCTCGTGCGCAAACACATCGAGCAGCTTGGCATGCACCGCGTCGACACCGTCGACGAACTGCTTAAAGTCGTCGGCAAGCTCCTGGCTGCGGGCATGGTCGATCGCACGCTCGATATCGTCGACCACCGGCAGCAGCGCGGTGACGAGCTTCTCGGTCGCGCGCTCGCGCTCGGCGATACGCTCATTGGCGGTGCGGCGACGGAAGTTCTCCCAGTCGGCCTGCAGACGGGCGGTGCGCTCGGTGGCGTCCTTTGCCTTGTCCTCGGCGGCCTTCTGAGCCTCTGCCGCAGCATCGAGCTCATTGCGCACGTCGGCAAGCTCTTTCTGAGCCTGCTCGAACTTGAGCTTAAAGTCGTTGTCGGCGGCTTCTTCACCGGCGCGGATAGCGGCTTCCACCATCTCGTCCTCGGTCATCGTCGCCTCCTTGTTGGAATCCTCTACTTGGTTCTCGGCAGCCTCGGCGGCCGGGGCCTCGTTGGCCTCGGTAACGTCTGCGGCCTCTACGGGAATCTTCACGTCCTTCTCCTCAGAGTCAACGGGGGCGGCGCCAGCGGCGGCCGCCTCCGTGCGAGCTTTACGGGCGGACATGATTATTTGTCCTCGTCGTCCACAACCTCGTAGTCGGCGTCGACAACGTCATCGTCGGCAGGCTGGGCACCAGCGGCACCGTCGGTCTGCTGCTGAGCGTCGGCGTAGACAACCTGGGCCAGCTCGTAGGCCACGGACTGCAGGGACTCGCCGGCGGCCTTGATAGCCTCGACGTCAGAGCCCTCGAGCGCCTTCTTGGCGTCGGCGATAGCGGTCTCGGCCTTGGACTTCACGTCGGCGGAAACCTTGTCGCCCAGCTCGTTGAGGGTCTGCTCGGTGGAGTAGCACAGGCTGTCGGTCTGGTTGCGGACCTCGACCTCTTCCTTCTGCTTCTTGTCCTCCTCGGCATGAGCCTCGGCGTCCTTGACCATACGATCGACTTCGTCGTCGGAAAGCGCGGTGGAGCCGGAAATGGTGATCTGCTGCTCCTTGCCGGTGCCCTTGTCCTTAGCGGAGACCTTGACGATGCCGTTGGCGTCGATGTCGAAGGTAACCTCGATCTGCGGCACGCCGCGGCGGGCAGCCGGGATGCCGGTCAGCTGGAACTTACCGAGCGACTTGTTGTCGCGAGCAAGCTCGCGCTCGCCCTGGAGCACGTTGATCTCGACGCTGGTCTGGTTGTCGGCAGCGGTGGAGTAGACCTCGGTCTTGGAGGTCGGGATCGTGGTGTTGCGGTCGATCATCTTGGTCATGATGCCGCCCATGGTCTCGACGCCCAGCGACAGCGGGGTAACGTCGAGCAGCAGGATGCCCTCGACGTCGCCGGTGAGCACGCCGCCCTGGACGGCAGCGCCATCGGCAACGACCTCGTCGGGGTTCACGGACATGTTGGGCTGCTTGCCGGTCATGGTCTTGACGAGCTCCTGGACGGCGGGCATACGGGTGGAGCCGCCGACGAGGATTACCTCGGTCAGATCGGAGAGCTTAAGCTTGGCGTCGCGCAGGGCGTTGGTGACAGGCTGCTTGCAGCGCTCGAGCAGGTCGCGGGTGATCTTCTCGAACTCGGCGCGGGTCAGCGTGTAGTTGAGGTGCAGCGGGCCGGACTGGTTCATGGTGATGAACGGCAGGTTGATGGTGGTCTGCTGAGCGGCGGAGAGCTCCTTCTTGGCATTCTCGGCGGCCTCCTTCAGACGCTGCAGGGCCATGGGGTCCTGACGCAGGTCGACACCGTTCTCCTGCTGGAACTTATCGGCCATCCAATCGATGACGCGCTGATCCCAGTCGTCGCCGCCCAGGTGGTTGTCGCCCGAGGTGGACAGAACCTCAAACACGCCGTCGGCGAGGTCGAGGATGGAGACGTCGAAGGTACCACCGCCCAGGTCGAAGACCAGAATGCGCTGGTCGGTGCCCTGCTTGTCCAGACCATAGGCCAGAGCAGCAGCAGTCGGCTCGTTGACGATACGCTTGACGTTGAGGCCAGCGATCTTACCGGCGTCCTTGGTGGCCTGACGCTGGGCGTCGTTGAAGTAGGCCGGGACGGTGATGACGGCGTCGGTAACGGTCTCGCCCAGATACTTCTCGGCGTCAGCCTTCATCTTCGCGAGCGTCATGGCGCTCACCTGCTCGGCGGTGTAATCCTTGCCCTCGATATCGACGACGGCACGGCCGCCCTGGCCCTCCTTGACCTCGTACGGCACGGTCTTGATCTCGGAGGTGCACTCGGAGTACTTGCGGCCCATGAAGCGCTTGATGGAGAACACGGTGTTCTTGGGGTTGGTGACAGCCTGGTTCTTAGCGGCCTTACCCACGACGCGGTCGCCGTCGGCACGGAAGCCCACGACGGACGGGGTGGTGCGGTCGCCCTCGGCGTTCACGATAATGGTCGGAGAACCGCCCTCGAGAACGGCCATAGCGGAGTTAGTAGTACCAAGGTCGATACCAAGAATCTTGCCCATTAGAAATTCCCTCTCTCTTGTGCGTTTGCACCGACTCGGCGGTCTGCCGAGCGGTGTTTCGGCTTGTCTTTCAGGATGTAGTGTATCCCCTTATGGGCCGGAATATACAAAATCTAAGTCAATTCATATAAGATTTCTTATCTCTGAGAGTTTAGGTTCGTAAAGGCGCAGGTAGACGGCTTGTTTGAGTTCTCGATAGATCTATTGAGATCTATGTAGAGTTGGCTGAGGTTTGCGTCCGGAGGTGCCTGGGGGCCGTCTTGCGGAAAGCTCATCCCGGTTTGAGCGTGGATTCCGGGTCGCAGTTTCCGTCTGAAGGCTCAACCGGAAACCGTATCCCGTTTTGAGAGCTGATACCGGCTCGCATTTTCCGCTAGCGGGCCTAACCGGAAACTGCAACCCGTTTTTCGACAAAATAATGGGATGCGGTTTCCGCAAGCACGCTCAATCGCCCTATATTTCAAGTCACCTTTAGCTAACATTTACGCAGCTCAACGGCCCCACCTGCGTGTTTTTTAGTAAACCTTGGCATACTCGGCGAACGGTATGAAGATGCCGGTCAGAGGGTATTGCAAACGGTCGCTCCCGTGGTATGTTTTTGCCCGAATCAAACCGACGCGCATCGTCTGTAGCGTCGGTCAACAGAGAGGAAACTACCATGGCTCATCCCGTAATTGATGCCGACGAGTGCATCGCTTGTGGCGTTTGCGTCGACTCCTGCCCCGCTGGCGTTCTGGAGCTCCAGGACGTCGCTACCGTCGCTGACGAGGACTCCTGCGTCGCCTGTGGCGCTTGCCAGGACGCTTGCCCCGCTGGCGCGATCACCGAGATCGTCGAGGAGTAATAACTCCCCCACTTGCACACTCAAAAGTACACCGTGCACAAAAAAGGAGGCCTCCGCATCGCCGCGGAGGCCTCCTTTTGCATTCGTCGTTACTAGGACAGGTCATCTTCGTAGGGCATCAGATCTGCCAGATAGCCCTTTTCCTTGAGCATGGCCTCGATCTCGTCGAGGGTCTGCTCGTCCTCCGCCGCAATGCGATGGAAGTGATAGCCGCTGGTCACCGTTAGCAGCGGAAAGCTCTTGCCACTCTCGATATCGCGCAGATAGCGCTCAACATCGCGACGGTTGCGGATGTCCAGGTCGGCCGTGATCTTACCGTACACGCGGTGATTGACGATCACGTTGAGCACGGCACCACCGGCGTCGACGATACTCGTAAGCTCATCGCCTGCCTGCTCCACGCCGTGGCGAACCTTGACCAAGCGCGTGGGCACAGCGGGGCTGCTGGGGGCCTCCTGCAGCACGTAGCCGCGGTTGGTCGCCACGATATCGTGCCCATCGGCGCGCAGCAGGGCGATGTCCTGCACCACGACCTGGCGGCTCACACCCACCTCGCGGGCAAGCGCGCTGCCCGATACGGGCCCCTTGGCTCCCTCGAGCACGGCCATGATGGCACGGCGACGCTCGCGGGCGTTCATTATTTACCGTCCAGCAGACGCAGGTGCTTAAGCGAGAGGTCGAGGATCGGCGCGGAGTGCGTCAGGGCGCCCGAGCTAATGTAGTCGACGCCCAGATCAGCCAGGGCGCGAATGTTGTCGGCGTCCACATTGCCCGAGCACTCGGTCTTGGCGCGACCGGCGATAAGCTCGATGGCGGCGGCCATGTCGTCATGGGTCATGTTGTCGAACATGATAATGTCGGCACCGGCCTCCACGGCCTCGCGCACCATATCCAGGTTCTCGCACTCAATCTCGACCGTCGTGGTAAACGACGCGTGGGCGCGCGCCATCTCAATCGCGCGCGCCACGCCACCGGCGGCGTCGATGTGGTTGTCCTTGAGCATGACAGCCGTCGACAGGTTATAACGGTGGTTGCTGCCGCCGCCGATCTCGACCGCGGCCTTCTCGAAGACGCGCATGCCCGGCGTGGTCTTGCGCGTGTCGACGAGCACCGTCTTGGTGCCCTCGAGCGCCGAGGCCATCCTGTGCGTATAGGTGGCGATACCGCTCATGCGCTGCAGGTAGTTGAGTGCCACGCGCTCGCCCGAAAGCAGCACGCGCGCGTCGCCGCGAACCTGGCCCACGTGATCGCCGGCGTGCACCTCGTCGCCATCCGCGACATCAAACAACACGGAGCTCTGCGAATCCAGCAGCTCAAAGGTACGGGCGAACACATCCAAGCCCGCGATGATGCCATCGGCCTTGGCGATAAGCTCCACCGTGGCGGGACGCGCCGTGGGACACACGCTCGCCGTGCTCACGTCCTCAAAGGTAATGTCCTCGCGCAGCGCCTGCAGAATCAGATCATCGACGACAAGCTTCATGGTAATGGGATTCATGGTCTACTCCTCCACGGCCTGCGTGCCGGCGGCACGGGCCAAATCATCGATTGCCAGAGGGTCGGCGCCCAGGGCGCGATGACGGCCATCGAGCGCGGGATCGCCCGCCTGCTCCACTGCGAGCGACTCGCCGGTGCGCATGTACCACGCGGCGCGACGACCCCAGACCAGCGCCTCGAGCAGGCTGTTGGAAGCCAGGCGATTCTTGCCGTGAACGCCGTTGCAGGCCGTCTCACCGGCTGCGTAGAGTTCGGGCATCGAGGTGCGGCCGTCCTTATCGACCCATACGCCACCCATAAAGTAGTGCTGCGTGGGCGTAACGGGGATGGGCTCGTCCAAGATGTCGCGGCCGTCCTCCAAGCAGCGTGCGCGAATGTTGGCAAAGTGCCCAGTCACCACGTCGCGCTCGACAGGGGCAAAGCTCAGCCACTCGTGCTCGGTACCGTCCTGCTTCATCTGCTCGCGAATGGCGGCGGCGACCACATCGCGCGGCTGAAGCTCGTCGGTAAAGCGCTCGCCGGCGGCGTTGAGCAAAATCGCGCCCTCGCCGCGGCAGCTCTCGCTGATCAGGAAGGTGCGGCCCGGCTGCGGCGAGAACAGTCCCGTGGGGTGAATCTGCACGTAGTCCAGGTGCTCCATCTTAATACCATGCTCCTGAGCGATGTAGCAGGCATCACCCGTGAGCTGCGGGTAGTTGGTCGAGTGGTCATATACGCCGCCGATGCCGCCCGTTGCCCACAGCGTGTGGCAGGCATGGATCTTAAACGGCTCGCCGGCATGCACGCCCTCGGCGGCATTTGTCAGCTCGTCGGCGGGACGAGCCGAATCGTCCTCGTCCACGGGAACGGCGACGACGCCGGTGCACACTGTGGCGCCGTCACGCTCGCCCGTCAGGATGTCGGTCATGGCCACGTGCTCCAAAATCTGCACGTTATCAAGCTTGCGAACGGCCTGGAGCAGCTTGGTCGTGATCTCCTTGCCCGTAATGTCGGCATGGAAGGCAATGCGGGGGCGGCTGTGCGCACCCTCGCGGGTAAAGTCGAGGCTGCCGTCGGCCTTGCGCTCAAAGTCCACGCCCATCGCCAGCAGGTCGTTGATGACCGAGCGGCTCGAGCGGATCATGATGTCGACGCTCTCGCGGCGGTTCTCGTAGTGGCCGGCGTGCATGGTGTCCTCAAAGAAGGCATCGTAGTCCGAGCCCTCGGGCAGCACGCAAATGCCGCCCTGCGCGAGCATCGAATCGCACTCATCGACAGTGCCCTTGGAGAGCATGATCACGCGCATGCTCGTCGGCAGGTTGAGAGCCGCATACAGGCCCGCTACGCCGCAGCCGGCAATAACGACGTCGCACTCCATATCGGGGTATTGCTTGGTTTCCACAGGAATCCTCTCCCTTGAATGTGACATAAGGGACCGTCCCTCATGCCGCATTGTTCTAGCGCGCTGCGTACTCGAGCATGCGGTCGAGCGTGAGCTTGGCCTGATCGGCGGCCTCGTCCGACACGCCAATCTGCACCTCGCCCTCGCCCGTCTCCAGGCAGCGCACGAGCTTTTCGAGCGTGATGAGATCCATGTTGACGCAGGTGGGCTGCACCGCGGGGAAGTAGAACTTCTTGCCGGTGCCCTGGCAGCGGCGCTCGAGCTCGTAGAGCACGCCACGGACCGTCACAATAATGAACTCGCTCGCGTCGGACTCCTCGGCGTACTTGATAATGCCGGCGGTGGAGCCGATGTAGTCGGCCTCGGCCAAGACGTCGGCCTTACACTCAGGATGCGCCAGCACGAGCGCGTCGGGGTGGGCCTCCGTCGCGTCGACGATCTGCTCGACGGTGATGATGTGATGGCGCGGGCAGTAGCCGTTGTTGAGGATGACGTGCTTTTGCGGCACCTGCTCGGCTACGAAGCGACCGAGGTTTTGGTCGGGAATGAACAGGATATGCTGCTGCGGCAGCTCGGACACGATCTTGACGGCGTTGGAGCTGGTGACGCACACGTCGCTCCAGCTCTTGATCTCGACCGTGGAGTTGACGTAGCAGACCACGGCAAGGTCGTCACCGTACTCGGCGCGGGCGGCGTCGACCGTCTCGCGCTTGACCATGTGAGCCATGGGACAGTCCGCGCCCGGCTCGGGCAGCAGCACCGTCTTGGTAGGATTGAGCAGCTTGGCGCTCTCGCCCATAAACTCCACGCCGCACAGCACGATGGTCTGCTGCGGCAGGCTTTTGGCGAGCTTTGCCAGGTAAAAGCTGTCGCCGACGTAATCGGCCACAGCCTGGACCTCGGGCGCCACGTAATAGTGCGCCAGGATCACCGCGTCGCGTTGGGTTTTAAGTTGCTGAATGGCCTCGACGAGCTCTGCGGGCACCAATGCCGCGCGCTCCGTTGCCGTCGCTGCCGATGCCAGGCCGGCCGCGATATCGCGTGCAAGCTCCGACGCATCCATGTTCGCGCTCTGTGCCATCAAGGCCCCTCTCTTTTGGCGAATCTTGGGGCTTTAGTATGACACCTAGGTTTACAGCTGACAAGACAGCTGTAAACCTAGGTGTAAAGTTGAAATAAAGATTCAATCATGCGGCAGGTCCATTTACGAACTGGCAAGCTGAGGATAGCCGAGCTCTCGATAGCGCAGGAGGCATCTTTCGCCACCGCAATACCGCTCGGCGCGAGTTGCGCACCATGAGGCACGAACGGGCGCTCCCCCGCGAGTGGTCCGCGCCCAATGTGGCAAAATCGAACTACTAAGGGGGCTCAGAATGCTCAAGATTATTGCCTGCGACGACGACGTCGCTTTTCTAGATAGACTGCACCGGATGATCGACCGTTGGTCGACCGAGACGGGCACGGAGGTCGATGTTGCGCTCGTCACGCGTGGCGAGGACCTGCTGGCCCGCCATGCCGCATCGCGCGCCGACATCATCCTGCTCGACATGATCATGCCGCTCGTCAATGGCATGGACACCGCGCGCGAATTGCGCCAGGCCGACACCGCCGTGCGTCTGGTGTTCCTTACCTCGTCGCCCGAGTTCGCGCTGGAATCCTACGAGGTCCGCGCCTTCGACTATCTGCTCAAGCCCGTGACTTACGAACGCCTGGCACAGTTACTCGACGAGCTTTCGAGCATGCGCCCGGCGGCAACCGACGAGCTCGTGATCAAAACGTCCTTTGGCTACCACGCCCTGCGCCTGTCCGACATCGAATATGCCGAGGCGCGCAACAAGCACGTGGTCTTCCACCTGCGCGACGGACGCAATATCGAGGCACTCGAGTCGTTCCGCAGCGTCGAGGACCGTTTGGCGCAAAATGCCACCTTCTTTAAATGCCACCGTAGCTACCAGGTCAACTTGCGCAACATCGACCACTTCGATCGCACGGACATCGTCATGCGCTCCGGCGCGTGCATTCCGCTGTCGCGCAGCAGCAAGCAGGGATTCCAGGACGCCTACTTTGCGGTGCGCTTTGAGGGCGGGAGGCGCTGATGCCTGCATCGGTCGAAATGGTTCTTTGGGCGATTCACCACACCACGACGCTGCTCTTTGGCGTTTTTGCCTCGGCGGCGCTCTGCGGTGTCGAAATCAATCGACGCCATGCGCTCGAATTGCTGGGGATCGGTGCCGCAACCGGTGCCGCCTTCTCGATTGCCAATGCCGTTGGCGGAGAACTGTTTGCCCGTCAGGCTTACCCGCTCGTCGTGCACCTGCCGCTTATCATGTTCCTCTGCGCGCGCTACCGCTTAAGTCCGCTGCTCGCGGCATTGGGCGTCACCAGTGCCTACCTGAGCTGCCAGTTCAGCAACTGGATGGGTATCGCTGCATTCGCAGCCACCGACTCGCAGATTGCGTACTACCTTGCGCGCATCGCGACCACGCTCGGCGTCTTTGCCGTCCTCCTGCACTGGGCCGGCGATATCGGTCCGCGCCTGGCGATTAAAAGCCCCACCGAGCTGGGCATTCTTTTAATTCTGCCGCTCGTCTACTACATCTTTGACTACGCCACCAACGTCTACACCACGCTGTTCCACTCGGGCTCGGTGGTGACCGTTGAGTTTTTGGCCTTTGCCCTTTGCGCCTTCTACATTATGTTTCTCGCCGTCTACCTGCGCGAATACGAGGCAAAGGAAGTAGCCGAGCGTGAGCGCTGGATGCTCGAGACGCGCGACAACTCCGCCATCAAAGAGCTCGAGGTCTGGCGCCAATCTGGACGCGAGCTGTCGATCCTTCGCCACGACATGCGGCACTTTTTGCGCGGTCTGGCCATTCTTGTTGAGGAAGGGCACATCGACGAGGCGCTCGATCGCATCGATGAGCTCTGCGAGGCCAACGACCGCACCGCCGTGCGCCGTTACTGCGCCAACGAGACCGTCAACATCGTGCTTTCGTCATTTAGTTCGGATATCAACAAGCACGGCATCACCGCCGACCTGCGTGCCGCCGTGCCCGAAACCGTTCACGTGGGCGATGCCGACCTGTTCAGTGTGCTTTCGAACGCCCTGGAAAACGCCATCATCGCTGCAAGCGCCGCCCCCGAAGGCAAACGCTTTGTCGACCTTGACCTGCGGCTTGAGGACGGCCAGCTGCTGCTTTTGGTTTCCAACACGTTTGGACGCGCGCCGCGCATGGTCGACGGCATGCCCGTGACCCAACACGCCGGCCACGGTTTTGGCACCAAGAGCATTAAGCTTGCCGTGGAGCGCATGAGCGGCAACTGCCAGTTCCGCATTAACGGCGACCGATTTGAGCTGCGCGCTGTGATGTAGGGGCGCGACACTGGACTCGTGGCGCGACTCAACCGCCCGGGTCGCCTTGCCGGCGCAAGCCCGCTACAGCGGCGCGGCCGCCGGGGTCAGCTGCTTAATGTAGGCCCACATGCGCTGCTTGGCGGCCTTGTCGGTGAGCGCCGCCTCAAAACCGTCGAGCGCCAGCACTCGGCGCCCTTGCACATGGGCGACCAGACCGGGCTTGAGCATGGCGGTGTCAAAGTCCTCGATCGCCACGAGCATATCGGCATAGGTCTCGCGCATCATGTCTGCCGCACTGTTGTCCAGCAGCAGCACCGCCTCGGGATCCAGCGCCTCGAGCGCCTCGCGGAACAGCTCGCACGGCAGGGCGTGGCCCACCGCCACCGTTCCGTCACCCGCGCCGGCGACGCTTGCCAGCACGCAAAAATCCTCGGGCGCATAGCCGATGGCCCCGAGCGCCTTACGCAGCGCCGCGCCATCCGCGCCCGCGGCAAGCTCGCCGCCCGAGCGCTCGGCTTCATCCAAATCGCCTTTTACCAGCACAATTGGCGAGCACGCGTTGCCTGCGATGCGCACGCCACGACCCGCAAGCGATGCGAGCTCCTGCTCGGCCGCCTGAGCGATGGCTTCTTTTTTCTGGCTTTGTGACATAGGTATGCGCTCTCCAATCGTTTGCGTGCCCACCATTATATAAAAGAGCCGCCCGCGAGTGGTTGCTTTGCGGGCCGCTGGGTATAAGCACGGTCGTACTGAGTTTTACGCGGCCGAGCCGCGTCGCATTATGGAGGTCACCATGGCTGACATTAAGCAGATTACCCCCGAGAACTTCGACGCCACCGTCAACGGCAGCCTTCCCGTGCTGGTCGATTTTTGGGCTCCCTGGTGTGGGCCCTGCCGTTCGCTGTCGCCCATCGTTGACGAGGTTGCCGATGAGCTGGCGGGCAAGCTTGCCGTTGCCAAATGCAACGTCGACGACAACCAGGACCTGGCCATGAAGTATGGCGTCATGAGCATCCCCACGCTGATTGTGTTTAAGAACGGCGAGGAGATTGACCGCTCGGTTGGCGCTCTGCCCAAGGCGAGGCTGCAGGCGCTGCTGGAGAAGCATCTGTAATACGCTTGTTACTTACCCGCCGTCCATGAGCGCTTTTGCACCGCTCGCCGGACTGCCGGGCGCGGCGCGGACGACCACGGATAGTATGGTAGTTACAAACAGCCCCCAGTGAACGGGTGCGAGTCACACAGACTCGCACCCGTTTTCTTATGCAGCTGCGCACAGAGCGGGCGTAGTAAAATCTGAACCACTGAACTGCCCCATACAAAAGGAGATTTTCCATGCATGATGTTGGAATGAACATGAGCCAGCTTGCCATGAGCGTCAAGCAGGTCGACGACACCATCGAGCTCGCTCACGAGTGGAGCCATCAGCTGCTGCATGCGACCGAGAACTTTGACATGGAGCGTATTGGCGCCAAGCTCGAGGCCGCCATGGCTGCGCTGCACGAGGCGCATGACGCGCTCGAGGGCTACGAGGACGCCATCGAGGCCGACCATAACTCCGTCGGCTCCGTGAAGCTGGTGTAGCGTGACCGAGCACGAGCACGAGCACGAGCACGGCTGCGACCACAAGCACGAGCATCCGCACGGTCCGGCCGACCAGGCGAGCTGCCGTTGCGCCGGCTCCAGCTCCGAGCTGGTCCGCTTTTCGGTGACCGCGCCCGACGATCTGCTGCGCCGCTTTGACGAGCAGATCGCACGCCGCGGTGACGTGGCCAACCGCTCCGAGGCCGTACGCGACCTGATTCGCGCCTCGATCGCGAAGGAGCAGATGCGCACGCCCGACGAGCAGGTCATCGGTTCACTCACCATGATCTATGACCACCATACCGGCGATCTGACGCGCCGCCTGGACGAGGTACAGCACGACTACACCGACGAGATCGTCTCAACCATGCATGTGCATCTGGATCACCACAACTGCTTGGAGATTCTGGCGCTCAAGGGTCGCGGCGAGCGCGTCTACGAGCTGGCCGACCGCCTGCTGGGGCTGCGCGGCGTTAAGCACGGCGAGCTCACGTGTGCCGCCACCGGACAAAGCCTAGGACTGTAGCGGGATTTCCCGCAGCGCACCTGCCAAAAAGGGACAGGTTTGTTTTGGCAGGTTTAGATGTTTTACCTACCAAAATAAACCTGTCCCTTTTTGGTCGGTTTTGATGAGGGAGAGCCGCATGCGGCATGTGCATATTCATGTGACGGGCATTGTGCAGGGCGTTGGCATGCGGCCGTTTGTGTATCGCGAGGCCATGGCGCATGGCATCTGCGGCTGGGTGCTCAACGCAGGCGACGGCGTGCATGTCGAGGCGCATGCCTCGGGTGCGGCCGTCGACGGCTTTGTCGCCGCGCTGTCGGAGCACGCACCCGCGGCTGCCCGCGTGGAGCGCGTCGACGTTGCGGATTTGGAGCCCGACACTTGGGATGACGCCAATGAGCAGGACTTTCGCATTGTGGCGTCACAGGATAAGACTGCACATACGACGCTCATCTCGCCCGATATCGCCACCTGCGACGACTGCCTGCACGAACTGTTCGACCCCGCTGATCGACGCCACCACTACCCCTTTATCAACTGTACCAACTGCGGACCGCGCTTTACCATCATCCGCTCGCTGCCTTATGACCGAGCGGCCACCTCTATGGATCGCTTTCCCATGTGCCCCGAATGCGCCGCGGAGTATGCCGGCCCACTTGACCGGCGCTTTCATGCGCAGCCCGATGCCTGCTTTGACTGCGGGCCGCATATTACCTGGCGCGAGGCGGCAGGCGGCATGGTGCTCGAGAGCTCAGAGGCGACGCCGGCTGTCGGCGACACGCGCGAGTCTAGCGACGCTATTATCGAGCGCTGTGTCGAGCTGCTCGAGGCCGGCGGCATTGTTGCCATCAAGGGCCTGGGCGGATTCCATCTGGCTTGCGACGCCGCCAACGAGCAAGCAGTAGTCGAGCTGCGCCGTCACAAGCGCCGCAGCAACAAGCCGCTTGCCGTTATGGTGCGCGACCTTACCGATGCCGAGCGCCTGTGCCGTGTCAACGACGCCGAGCGCGACTTGCTGGCCGGCAGCATCCGCCCCATCGTGCTGCTGCGCCGGCGTGGTGTTGGCATGGGAGATTCCTTCGATGCTCTCGCACTTGCGCCGTCCGTTGCGCACGATCTGCCCGAGCTCGGCGTCATGCTCCCCTATACCCCGCTTCAGCATCTGCTGCTTGCCGCGGCAGAAACGCATGGCATGCACGCGCTGGTTATGACCAGCGGAAACTTGAGCAAAGAGCCCATCGAGACCGATGACGATCTTGCCTGGGAGCATCTCGTTGCCGCCGGCATCGCCGACGCGCTGCTCGGCAATGACCGCGCGATCCTCTCGCGCTACGACGACTCCGTGGTACGTGTGGTCGACGGGGTCGTTATGCCCGTGCGCCGCGCTCGCGGGTACGCCCCGCAGCCGTTGCCGCTGCCGGCACTCGCCAGCGCCGCGCCCTGTGTGCTCGCCTGCGGCCCGCAGCAAAAGGCCACGATCGCACTCACGCGCGAAGACGCGAATGGAACGTCGGCCTGTTTTGTGTCGCAGCATATCGGCGATGTCGAAAACGGTGCGACTTTCGATGCGTGGAATGCGGCACGCACGCGACTGGAAGACCTTTTTGACCTAGCGCCCGCCGCGCTGGCCTGCGACTTGCACCCCAGCTACCTATCGAGTCAGTGGGCACGCGAACAGGCGCGCGAGCGCAATCTGCCGCTTATCGAAGTCCAGCACCATCATGCGCATATCGCGAGCGTGATGGCTGAGGCTATCGCCACAGGACAGCTTGCACCCAATGCGCGCGTACTTGGCATCGCCTTCGATGGAACGGGCGCTGGCACCGACGGAACCATTTGGGGCGGTGAGTTTCTTGTCGCCGGCCTCGCCGATTTTGAGCGCACCGCGCACCTGCGTACCTGGGCACTCCCCGGTGGCGCCGCATCTGTGCGCGACGCCCGACGCAACGCCTTTGCCCTGCTGAGCGAGCTCGATCTACTCGAACATCCGGGTGCCGCGGGACTCCTGGGCGGCCTCGATGAGCAGACGCGCAGTATCACGACCACGATGATCAAGCGGAACATCAACAGCCCGCGAACGAGCAGTATGGGCCGTCTGTTTGACGCCGCGGCGGCGATCTTGGACATCTGCGGCACTGCAACCTACGAGGGCGAACCCGCCATCGAGCTCGAGGCCGCCGCCTGGCGCGCTTTTAGCGACGAAAACAGCCATTTCACTGGCAATCAGGCTGGCGTATCCGCATCCGTCTCAACATCGCTGGACAGTTTGTTCAGATATGTATTAACTACTGACCCCCTATCCCGCATTTTTGCCTCAGATTTGGCCAAAAAAGGCTCTCCAGACACCCTATTTGCGGCAAATATGTCTGCCGAACACCCCAAATCAACCCATTTGGGATCATCGCAGACGGCTTTTGCCACCCAGAGCCCATCACAAAAATACGTATCTGAACTAACTGTCCAGGCGGCCTCGGACAACCCCCTCATTTTGGATCCCAAACCGCTTTTTGAGGCGCTTTTGAGTGGAATCGAGGCCGGTGTGCCGGCCGACAAGCTCGCGCTCGACTTCCATATCGCCATTGCACGCGCATCGGCACGTATCGCAAGCGAAATCTGCGCTCGCGAAGGCATCGACATCGTCGCGCTCTCGGGCGGCGTGTTCATGAACCGACTTTTGCTTCGGCTCCTCACGCGCGAGCTCAAAGACGCCGGTCTTGCCGTCTTGGTTCCCCACACCGTGCCCGTCAACGACGGCTGCATCGCCTACGGCCAGGCGGCGGTCGCCCGCGCTCGCCTCACGCAGATCGCATCGCGGTAGGCTGCTTGGCCAGCCCATGCGCCGCCGTCTCACAGGTGTAACGCGTTTGCCCGCAACCCCCGCGAGCGCTACCATCAACTGATGGATTATTAAGCGCCCATCCAGCGCAAAGCGTATAAAAGGGAAACATTATGTGCCTTGCCGTTCCCGGTAAAGTGGTCAAACGCGACGACGACCTAAAGGCGATCGTCGACATGATGGGCATCGAGCGCCCCGTATCGCTGCGACTTGTGCCGACGGCACAGGTGGGCGACTATGTTCTCGTACACGCCGGCTTTGGCATCCAGATTGTCGACGAGCAGGAAGCCCAGGAGACGCTCGAGCTGGTCAACGCCATGACCGAGCTGGTCGAAGAGGACCAGCTCGCCACCAACCCGGCCGAGGCATACTAGTGGCGGCGGCGCAACCGGTTCACTCCGGTATCGACTTTTCGGCATTTCGCGACCCACGGCTCGCTCGCGAGCTCATCGACCGCATTCATGAGCTTGTCGGCGACCGCACCATCAACCTGATGGAGGTCTGCGGTACGCATACCGTGAGCATTGGCCGCTATGGTTTTCGCTCCATTATGCCGGCGGGGCTCAAGCTGTTGAGCGGCCCGGGCTGCCCCGTCTGCGTTACCGCAAACCGCGACATCGACCACGCAATCGCACTCGCCAAGATGGACGGCGCCATCATCACTACCTTTGGTGACATGATGCGCGTGCCCGGATCGTCCACCTCGCTTGCCGCGCAAAAGGCAGCCGGACGCGACATCCGTATCGTCTACTCGCCGCTCGACGCGCTCGATATCGCCAAACACAGCCCCGACCGCCCGGTCATCTTTATGGGCGTGGGCTTTGAGACTACGACGCCCACCATCGCCGCCGCCATCCTGGAGGCCGATGCACGCGGACTCCAGAACTTCTCGGTCTATTGCGCCCACAAGACCACGCCACCGGCGCTGCGCGCGATTGCCAACGACCCCGAGACCACTATCGACGGCTTTATCCTGCCGGGCCACGTCGCCACCATCACAGGCCTGGTACCCTTTGGCTTTTTGGTCGATGAGTTTAGGACCCCAGGCGTGGTCACGGGATTTGAGCCGGTCGATATTCTGCAGGGTATCTGCATGCTGGTGCAGATGGTCGTTGAGGGGCGGCCCGCGATCGACAACGCGTACCGTCGCGGCGTCAACGTGGACGGCAACCCCGTGGCGCGCCAACTGGTCGAGCAGGTGTTTGAGCCGTGCGATACCACATGGCGCGGGCTGGGACCGATTGCCGCCTCGGGCCTTTCCATCCGCCCCGAGTTCTCGCGCTTTGACGCCGGCGCCCGCTATGACGTGCCCGTTGAACCGACGGTCGAGCCGCGCGGATGCCGTTGCGGCGACGTGCTGCGCGGGGCCATCGCACCGAGCGACTGCCCACTTTTCGGCCACGCCTGCACGCCCGGGCATCCTGTTGGCCCGTGCATGGTGAGCTCGGAAGGCAGCTGCGCTGCGTACTTTAGATACCAAATCTAGCCCGAACGCCCCCACGCACCAGACGCACCACGATTGGAGTTTTCGATATGTCCCATAGCGTCACCGATAGCACTGTCCTGCTGGGCCACGGCTCCGGCGGCCAGATGATGAAGCGCATTATCGACGAGGTCTTTCTGGATGCCTTTGGGTCGCCCGAGCTGCTCGAAGGCAACGATGCCGGTGTCGCCGCCCTGCCCGCGAGCGGGCGCATCGCCATGTCGACCGACAGCTTTGTGGTGACGCCGCAGTTCTTCCCCGGCGGAAATATCGGCAGGCTCGCCGTGTGCGGAACCGTCAACGATGTTGCGACCTCGGGTGCCAACGTGCGCTTCCTTTCGTGCGGCTTTATCCTCGAAGAGGGCTATCCTATGGATAAGCTGCGCCAGATTGTGCAGACCATGGCCGAGACGGCGCGCGAGGCGGGCGTCAAAATCATCACCGGCGACACCAAGGTGGTCGAGCGCGGCGGAGCTGACGGCGTCTACATCAACACCGCCGGCGTGGGCGAGGTTCCCGCGGGCGTGACGCTCAGCGGCGCCAGCTGCCAGCCCGGCGACGTCGTCCTGGTCTCGGGCACGCTGGGCGACCACGGCATCGCCATCATGAGCCAGCGCGAGGGCCTGGCGTTCTCGAGCAGCATCGAGAGCGACGCCGCGCCCCTCAACCACCTGATTGCCGACGTGCTGGCCGCCGCCCCCGATACGCGTTGCTTCCGCGACCCCACGCGCGGTGGCCTGGCATCCACGCTCAACGAGTTTGCCCAGGCCAGCGGCGTTGCCATGGAGATTGACGAGGACGCCGTACCCGTGCGCCCCGACGTGCAGGCCGCCTGCGAGATGCTCGGCTACGACGTGCTGCAGGTTGCCAACGAGGGCAAGATGGTCGCCGTGGTGCCAGCCGAGCAGGCCGACGCGGCGCTAGCAGCCATGCGTGCCGCCCGCTACGGCGAGAACGCCGCCATCATCGGTCGCGTGCTGCCGGTCGCCGAAGGTGCTCGTCCCGCCGTGCGTGTGCGCACCGGCTGGGGCTCGACGCGTATCCTCGACATGCTCGTGGGAGAGCAGCTGCCCAGGATCTGCTAGCGGCAAAGGCTTGCGCTGGCGCGATGCGCCCCGATGCCGTTAAAGATGTTCAGATTCCAGGCACGCCCGACGCGCAAGCCCAGTATCATGGGGTGCGCTTTACAACTCAAACGGCAGGAGCACCCATGACAGCTGCTTATTCCCATGTGATCTTTGATCTGGACGGCACCATCCTCAATACGCTCGAGGACCTGGCGACAGCCGGCAACCATACCTGCGAGCTGCACGGCTGGCCCACGTTTGCCGTGGACGAGTACCGCTACAAGGTGGGAAACGGCATGCTCAAGCTGGTCGAGCGCTTTATGCCCGCCGAGTACGCGGGCGACGGCCGCATGTTTGAGCAGACGCTCGCCGAGTTTAGGGCTTATTACGGCGAGCACAAGGAGGACCACACCGCCCCCTATGCCGGCACGGTCGAGATGCTCGACCGTCTGCGCGCCGCGGGCGTTGAGCTTGCCGTGCTCACCAACAAGGACCATATTTCGGCGGCTCCGCTTATCGAGAAGTATTTTGGTTCCGAGCGCTTTGCGCTGGTGCAGGGCCGCGTCGACGCGTTTCCTCCCAAGCCCGAGGCGCCTGTTACGCTGCATGTGATGAAAGAGCTAGGCGCCGACCCGGCAACAACACTCTATGTGGGCGATTCCAATGTCGATATCCTGACCGGTCACAATGCCGGCCTCAAGAGCGCCGGTGTCAGCTGGGGCTTCCGCGGCCGCGCAGAGCTGGAAGCCGCCGGCGCCGACTACGTGGTGGACACCCAAGACGAACTCGCTGTACTGATCTTGGGCAAGTAGCGAGCCGCCCACCAATAAGTTGCGGTGAAATAGGGACTGATTACCGGCCTACTGCCCCCAAACAGTCCCTATTTCACCGCAACTTAGATGGGCACGGGGTAGCTAAAAGAGCCCCGTCCCAAATTAGCTGCCCCTCAACAATGGCAACACCGCAGGTAGAGGACGGACAGCGAGCGCCGCCCAAGCCGAACAAGTTGGCATGAAAAAGGCGAGGCATAGACCTTTTGGTCATGCCTCGCCTTTTGAGTGACAAATTGTCGGCTTGGGCGGCGCGCAGCGTCGAGCAGTTACGGCGTTTGGTAAAACGCCGTAACGAACTAGCTCAGCATCGCATCCATCATCTCGGAGTTGACGGAGTCGTCGGCAGACCACTCGCCGTCATCGTTGCAGGTGTACTTGAAGATAACCGTGGTCTTCCTGGGCTCGGTGGCCTTGGTCACATCGACCATCACCTGGCCGGCCATCTTGTACAGCTCGTCATCGGAAGGAACCGTGTCAAGCGCAGCGACCTTCTCCTGATACTGGGTGGAGAAGTCCTCGACGATCTTGTTCATAGACTTGCAGGTGATGGAGACCTCGGCGGTCGCGACACCCTTGTCTTCGTCGACCGTCACGTCGCCGATCTTGTAGTCAAAGCCCTCGAGATAGGTCTTGGCATACTCCTTGGGATCGATACCCAGCTGCTCGAACTCGTCGCCCGAAGCCTCCTCCAGACCAGAGAGGAAGTCGTCGCCACCGTTCTTGACCTCGTCAAACTGAGTCGTAAGATCCTCGGTGATGAGCTCCTCAACCGAAGGACCTCCACAGCCGGAAAGCACGACCACACATGCAACCAAGACGGCCATGAGGGGTGCAAGCAGCAGCTTCTTTTTCATGTTGTTCCTCCCAATGAGCGGCACTGCGCTTCCCAGACGCGGCGCACGTTGTAATAAGTAAGCCCATACTATCCGCTTATGAACACCCTCGGCAACGCGAAGGCACGGTCGGTTCGTTTTAGCGTCCGAACGGTTTGCAAGCCCGCCCAACGTGCAATAAAACGCTTTCCCGCGGTGCAATAAAAAAGGTGGCCGGAAAACCCGACCACCCTTGCACATCCTTTGGATGCCGCAATTTACTTGCGGACGACCTTAACGATGGCGTCACCGGCGGCGACAGCGGAGTCGGCCTCGACGGCGAGTTCGACATCGGCAAACTCGGCGGTGTTGGACACGGCCACGACGACGCAGTCCTTGTAACCGGCAGCAGCGATCTTGGCACGGTCGATCTTGAGAATGGGCTGGCCGGCCTTCACGACGTCGTCGGCCTTGACGAAGCCCTCGAAGCCGTCGCCGTTCATGTTGACGGTATCGACGCCAACGTGCACCAGAACCTCGATGCCGCTATCGGACTGCAAGCCCACGGCGTGACCCATGGTGACGGTCACCTTACCGTCGCAGGGAGCGTAGACCAGATCGTCCTCGGGCCACACGGCACAGCCCTTGCCCAGAACCTCGCCACCAAAGACGGGATCGGGCACGTCAGCCATCTTGATGACCTTGCCCTTGACGGGCGAGCACAGCACGTCGGCGCCAGCAGAAGCAGAGATAGAGGCCGGAGCAGCGGCAGCCGCGGGCTCAGCCTTCTTCTTGAACATGTCAAACAGACCCATACGTTTTCTCCTCTTGATTAAGCGCAACGTTGTGCGCATGCCTACGGTAATTATAGTGCCAAATGGTTCAAATGCTAAGGTGGGGACTCGAATCGCGAGCCCTTCCCGGTAGCGCTCGTGGAATGGAGCGTCTCCTTTGCATCGCGGATCGATAAGCCGAGTATCGCCCGCGCACGGGACGGGCAGAAGCGGGCGCGTCAAACCCGGCACTTCTTTTCGCTCTCGAGTCCTGTCGCCGCCTTGTCCCTAACACTTCCTGACACCGACCGAAGCGTGCCAAAATAAACCTGTCCCTTTTTGGTAGGTTTGGCGAGTGTGGATTTTTGGACGCTTAACTAGCGAACGTGGATAATCTCCTACTTTGAGGCCGTCACCGAGCCAAAAACGGGAGATTATCCGCTCTCATTTTGGATAACCCCCCCCCCTTTTTTTTGTACCAAGCCGAGCTCCATGGTCAAGTAATAACGACTTCTCATCATTAGATTGTTTACATCAATTCTAATAACTATTTAATCCTTAAACTCGTTATTAGAATTGATATGATTAGCCTAATAACGAGTTTCCGGCACTAAAGATATGGAAGGCGCGATGCAAATCGAGGAGAACGGCCAGGGAACGCTCCGCAATAATCTATCGGGGAAATTGGCTTACTATTCGTTTTTTCCAACGCCCTTGCAATCATTGAGGCAGCTAAACCTCACCGAGGAAACCTATCGCACGCTTTCCGCATGCTCACGAAAGCTTGGAGAGCTTGAAGGCATGCTCTACTTTGTTCCCAACGCCGACATGTATCTGACAATGTATGTGCGCAAAGAAGCACTCCTTTCTTCGCAAATTGAGGGAACCCAGTGCACGTTTGACGACCTACTTAGTCCATCGCAAACCCAACTCCATCATAAAGATGTCGCAGATGTCGTGAATTATGTCCGTGCTGTCGACCGCGGCGTAGAACTGCTCAAAAAGATGCCCTTGTGTACGAGGCTTCTCAGGCAGGTTCATGCGGTCCTGCTGGACGGAGTGCGCGGAACGAAGAAGAATCCAGGCGAGCTGCGCTCCTCACAAAACTGGATTGGCCCTTCAGGCTGCACCATTGCAACTGCATCGTTCGTCCCTCCAAACATTGAAGATTTGAGCAACGCGCTCCAGGACCTCGAACGATTTATCAATGAGCCTCAAGTCGAAATGGATCCGATCGTGCGGGCGGCGCTCGTCCATTACCAATTTGAAACTGCCCATCCATTCCTAGACGGAAACGGTCGCCTGGGCAGGCTTCTCATTACACTTATGCTCATCAATGATGGCGTTCTTCATTCTTGCTTGTTCTATCCATCGTTCCAGTTCAAGAAAAATCGAAGCGAGTACTACCGACAACTCACATCCGTAAGGGAACGAGGAACTTACGAGGAATGGATAGAGTTTTTCTGCGCCAGTCTTCTTGAGAGTGCGAAGGACTCGGTAGGGTCTTTAAAGAGTCTTGTTGATCTCCACAACCGTTCGACGGCAGCTATTACCGAAAATCTCGGAAGGACTGCCGCAAACGGACAAAGGCTGCTGAGCCTTCTTGAAGAGCATCCCATCCTCGACACCGCATTTATCGCTGCCCGACTCGATATCGGTAGGAGCACCGCGAGCTCGCTCGTCAAATCATTTGAAGAATTGGGTATCCTCCGTCCACTCGACGAGTCAAGACAGAGATACCGACAGTACGGGTATGAAGAGTATCTTTCGATTCTCAGGGAAGACGCTGAGCCGATTAGATAGGCACCGCAGCCCAGCCATATTAAAACGAGCGTGGATAATCTCCCACTTTGAGTCCACACGGGGGCCAAAAACGGGAGATTATCCACGCTCATTTCTGACTAGTCATTTAAGAACGTCCCCAATGACTACTCTAAGAACGTCCCCAATGCCCACCAATTCGGAGCAAGACGACGCCGCAGGTAGAGAACGGACAGCGAGCGGGTCGCATTTGAGACAAGGTGACGTGAAACGAAAGGGCGCTGACCTTCTGGTCGCGCCCTTGAAGTTGAACGTCAGATTGTCCAAATGCGGCCCGCGCAGCGTCGAGCAGTTACGGCGTTTGGTAAAACGCCGTAACTAACGTGCTCCGTACTGCTCGTAGTAGGCGTCGATGGCGGTCTTGAGCTCGTCATCGATGACGACCTTGCCGTCGATCTCGTGGTTATAGAGGGTCTCGACGACCTCGGCCATGGAGACGATGCTCGCGACGGGGAAACCGTACTTGGCCTCGATCTCCTTCTGGGCGGTGGTCACGCCACCCTTGCCGACCTCCATGCGGTTGAGGGACACGATCAGGCCCTTAATCTCGACATCGGCAGCAGCCTTGACCTTGGGATAGGTCTCGTCGATGGACTTGCCGCTGGTGGTGACGTCCTCGACCATGACCACGCGGTCGCCGTCTTGGGGCTCATAGCCCAGCAGGTTACCCTTGTCGGCGCCGTGGTCCTTGGCCTCCTTGCGGTCGCAGCAGTACTTGACCTCCTTGCCGTACAGCTCGTGGTAGGCAATTGCGGTCACGACGGCCAGCGGAATACCCTTGTAGGCCGGTCCAAACAGCACATCAAAGTCGTCGCCAAAGTTATCGTGGATGGCTTGGGCGTAATACTCGCCCAGCTTCTTGAGCTGATAGCCCGTCACGTAAGCGCCGGCGTTCATAAAGAACGGGGACTGACGGCCGCTCTTGAGCGTAAAGCTGCCGAACTTAAGAACGTCGGACTCGACCATAAACTTGATGAACTCTTGCTTGTAAGCCTCCATGCGGGCTCCTCTCGTAATCGCGTACGTGCCTTCCAGTTTAGCGCAGGTGAGGCGTCGATGTGGGCGTGCTTTGGGGCCACGGCATTCTGTAAAGGCTTTGTCAGGGGAAATGGTTTTCCGAACAATGGGGTTGACATGTCAAACCCCCTCATCAAGAATACGGGCGGATTAAAAAGGGGTACGAGATACCCAAAGCGCGCTGCGCTCAGCCTTTAGGAGGTGTGCCATGGAAGGCAGTCCTAGTCGAAAAACCTGCATGTCGCCCTCGGCACGCCGCGAGGACTCCGCACACGCATAAACGCCACCGGCAGATCGCCAAAACCACCACAAAGGCGCGCTGCACCCTTTGTGGGCTCAAGAGCTTGACGTGAGCGACATCTAGGTTTTTTGAAGCAAATACGACACGTACGCTAACTCCCCTCAACAAGGAGGACCCTATGCTGATGCTCAAAACCGTCACGGTACTCGAAGCCATCTCCAAGCGCCGCCGCACGGCGCGCCCTGCCGCTCATACCGGCCTATCCAAGAACACCATATTCGCCGCCACCCATAGTGCCGAGGACGCCCTCGTACTGCTTGACGCCACGGCAAACGGCCTCACCGTCGAGCAGGCAACTGAGCGCCTGAACGCCGTCGGCCCCAACACCATCGAGGCAACGACCAAAACGCTCGCCCGCCGCATCGCCGACGCGTTCATCGATCCCTTCGCCGGCATCCTCGCCGCGCTCGCGCTGGTCTCGCTCTACATCGACGTGCTCGCCGTACCCGAGCCGCAGCGCGACCCCTCCACGGTCATCGTCATCGGCATCATGCTGCTGGTATCGGGCGGTATGAAGTTTATCCAGGAAGCCCGCAGCGGCAATGCGGCCGAGGCCCTCAAGGACCTGGTCTCCAACACTTGCACCGTCCTGCGCGACGGCGAGCGCGTCGAGATCCTCTTCGACGAGCTCGCCCCCGGCGATGTGGTCCGCCTCTCTGCCGGCGATATGGTGCCGGCCGATGCCCGCGTCATCACCGCGCGCGACCTGTTTGTGATCGAGTCCGCACTCACCGGCGAGAGCGAGGCCGTCGAGAAGACCGCTGCCATCACCGTCGTCGATGGCGCCGACGGCTCCGCGCTGCCGCTCTCTGCCTGCAAGAACATCGTCTTTACCGGCACCTCCGTGCAAAACGGCACCGCCATGGCGCTTGTCGTTGCCACCGGCTCGGACACCTACCTGGGCGACATCGCCAAGATGCTCAACGGGCGCGGCGAGAAGAGCGCGTTTGACCGCGGTGTCTCGAGCGTCTCCATGTTACTTGTACGCCTTATGCTCGTTATGGCGCCGGCCGTCTTTGCCGTCAACGCCGCCACCAAGGGCAACGTCATCGACGCGCTGTTGTTCGCCACGAGCGTGGCCGTGGGCATCACGCCGCAGATGCTTCCCGTCATCGTGACCACGAGCCTATCGCAGGGCGCCAAGGACCTCGCCCGTCGCCAGGTTATCGTCAAGGAGCTGCCGGCGATTCAAAACCTCGGCGCGATGGACGTCCTGTGCTGCGACAAGACCGGCACCCTCACCGAAGACTGCATCGTGCTCGAGCGCTACCTCAACACCGACGGCAACGAGGACACGCGCGTGCTGCGCCATGCGTTTTTGAACAGCTTCTTCCAGACCGGCCTCAAAAACCTTATCGACCTGGCCGTAATCGACCGTGCCGACGTGACGCCCTCGACCGTCGTGCCCGATTCCATGCTGGGCCAGAGCCTGCGCGACCGCTATACCAAGATCGACGAGGTGCCCTTCGATTTCTCGCGCCGTCGCCTGAGCGTAGTTGTCGCCGACGCCCAAGGCAAAACCCAGATGGTTACCAAGGGCGCCGCCGAGGAAATGCTCGAGATCTGCTCCTTTGTCGAGATCGATGGCATCGCTCAGCCGCTCACCGACGAGAAGCTCGCCCAGATTCGCAAGCAGATCGCCGGACTTAACGCCGAGGGCCTACGCGTAATTGCCGTGGCGCAGAAGACCAATCCGCGCTGCGTGGGCGAGTTTGGCATCGCCGACGAGTGCGACATGATGCTGATGGGCTTTTTGGCCTTCCTCGATCCGCCCAAAGCAAGTGCCGCGGGCGCCGTCGCCACCCTCGAGGCCAAGGGCGTGGCGGTCAAGGTCCTAACCGGCGACAACGACCGCGTCGCCGCCACCGTCTGCGAGCAGATTGGTATCGATGCGAGCAACGTCTTGCTCGGCTCCGAGATCGATGCGCTCGATGACGCCGAACTTGCCGAGCGCGCCGAGAAAACCCACCTCTTCGCCAAGCTCTCGCCGCTGCAGAAGGCGCGCCTGGTACGTGTCATGCGCGAGATGCTCGGCCACACCGTGGGCTTTATGGGCGACGGCATCAACGACGCCGCCGCCATGCGTGCGAGCGATTGCGGCATCTCGGTCGATTCGGCCGTCGATATTGCCAAGGAATCCGCCGGTATCATCTTGCTTCAGAAGGACCTGGGCGTGCTCGAGCGCGGCATCATCGAAGGCCGCCGCACTTACGGCAACCTGCTCAAGTACCTCAAGACCACGGTGAGCTCCAACTTTGGCAATGTGCTGTCCGTGACCGTCGCGAGCCTGTTCTTGCCGTTTTTGCCCATGAGCGCCCTGCAGCTGGTACTGCTGTCGCTGGTCTACGAGATCGTGTGCATCGCACTGCCGTGGGACACCGTCGATGACGCCTGGACTGCCCGCCCGCGTGCCTGGGACGCCGCGTCCATCAAGGGCTTTATGCTCGAGCTGGGCCCCGTGAGCTCGCTGTTTGACATCGTGACCTTCGCCGCGCTCTTCTTTGTCGTGTGCCCCGCCGCCGTGGACGCAAGCTGGTCCGAGCTTGCCGCCGCGGGCGACGTCGCGGGTATGGCGACCTTTGCTGCGCTCTTCCAGAGCGGCTGGTTTGTCGAGTCCATGTGGTCGCAGACACTCGTGGTCCACATGTTGCGCTCCCCGCATCTGCCGAGCCCGCGCGACCACGCCGCGCCCGCATTGTGCGTTCTTACCGTGCTGGGCCTGGCGCTCGTCACCTGGCTGCCGGCAAGCCCCATCGCCGATGCGCTCGGCCTCATGCCGCTGCCCACGAGCTTTTTTGGGCTGCTCATTGGCATCGTTACCGCCTTCATCGCGCTCACCCAGCTGGCAAAGCGCCGCTACATTGCCCGCCACGGCGAGCTGCTGTAGCAAGTAGACGGAAAACACCCTGCCAGCTGCCGTTGCCACTACCACAGCTGCCAACGCCGCTGCCGTTGCCTCTGCCGCCGCCGCAGTCTATCCCCCCAGCAGTTGCGGTGGAATAGTTCCTGTTTAAAGCCCCGTGACTTTAATTTAGGGACTATTCCACCGCAACTTATTGGAGGATTAGCTAGTCCTTGGGTGTCCAGGACCAGAAGAAGTTGATGAGGGCCACGCGCGAGGCGGTGCCGGTCTTTTTGTTGATCGAGGAAATGTGACGATAGAGCGTGGAGCGCGAAAGGAAAAGCGTTGTGGCGATGTCCTGAACGCTCTGGTCCGAAACGACCAAGACCTCAAGAATATCGCGCTCGCGCTCTGTAAGCCCAAAGGTGGCGACGAAGGCATCAAGGCGTTCATCGGACGTGAGCTCCGCTGCCTCCACGGGCTCGGGGTCGGAGCATGTGGGCGCAAGATTCCCACCAAGATCGTCGGTGGCAAGTGGCAGGCCATCCTGCATCACGGCATCATCGGCTCGTTGCCCCAACTGCCCCAGCAGCGTAATCGCAATGCCCACAAACATCACGAGCGCCGCGCCGATCGCAGCCAGCACGTTTTGACTCGAGATGATCGCCACCGCCGGCGCCGTCACGAGCATCGAGCACACGTTGTTGACGACGCGACCCATGCACGGCCAAAAATATGACCAGCGCGCATAGAGCGAGACGGCGGCATATTTTGTGGTAAAGAACACCACGAAAAAGCCCGAGCCCAGATAAAAGATGATCGTGGCAGCAAGCTCGTTGCCGCCATTGCCATCGACGATGAGCACAAAGAACGAAAGCGTGGACAGTATGGCGGCACATGTCATGCCGATATTCATATACGAGCGGCCGTGCAGGTCAAATAGTGCGCCAGCGACCAACGAGCTCACGACAAGCAGCAGGCGCGGTCAATCGCCCAAATCGACGGCTCCGACAGCATGCAGGGTCGTGAAGCCCGCGTTGAGAGCGGCGAATACGCCGGAAAGATACGCCGTCGCCACGGTCAGGCGAACTACGGCGCGACGGAATGCCGCCTTTGCCTCGGGATCGTCATGCCACTTGGCGCCATATTCCAGAGCATCTACCGAAAGCCCGGCAGCACCGGGTTCAAAGTTGGGATTGGACTCGTCGCGCAGCTTGGCGCGTCGGGCACCGTGGAGCAACGCCACCTGCGCGATCGCGCAGACGACCAGAACAGCCTGCTGAGGAATGCCGGCAGGCATCACCATGTGGTTGAGCACCTGCACCAGAACGCCCATGGCGTAGGAAAGTGCAGCCGCACGCGCCAAGCAGGGCGTCCGTGCAAAGCGCCGCGCAAAGTTTGCATGGGCAGTCGATCCGCAGTAGCCCAGCGCGCAGCACGCCACCAAACCGCCGGCAATTATCACCTCAACCTGAACCGCCATAATCAACAGCAGCAATGCCGCCACCAGCAAAACGCCCGTAACGTCACTCGTTGCTTCAATGGCATGGGGACGGCGATAGTACAGAATAGGACGCACAAAAAAGCCAATCACGCTCGCGCCGATAACAAGGCTCTCATAAATAACAACCTCGTCCGGAGACACGAACTCGGCCATGCGCACGTCAAAGAGATACTCGCACGCCAAAAACGTGAAGAAGAACAGCGCCAGGCATATAATCTCCCGAATGCCCCGACGCAAATATGCGGTTGTGTCTCCCATGTCCCCCATGGTTAACCCCCAGCCACTCAATTGTCTGGAAATCTATTTTAATAAAGAACCAGTCTCAATATCGAAGCCAGGCTTGAAATGCTGCAAATTTGACCCCAGCCGTTCACGTCACACCGCGGTTTTGAGCCTCATGGACCAGAAGGGACACGCGCGGCCTCTAGCTCGGCAAGGAGTGTCTCCAACTGCCACTCATTTAAGTACGTCCCCAATGAGTGCCCAATGACTACCCGCAGCAAGGAGTGTCCCTATGTGTCGGATGAAAAATGGGCCATGTGTCCCAGTTGTGGAGACTCCTTGAGCCGTCTGGGTATCGCGAAGGATCGCGCACTCCCCCATCATCAAAAGTGACACACGCTACCAGTTGATGGGAGGCAGCTATGGGCTTCTTTGACAAGATGTTCGAGAAGAAAGAGTGCGCGATTTGCGGTACCGAGCTGGGACTTCTAGGTAAGACAAAAATCAATGAAGGCTACCTGTGCAAAGAGTGCGCCGGCAAGCTCTCCCCCTACTTTCACGGCTATCGCTCCAGCACCGCGGACGACATCCGTGAGCAACTCGCCTACCGCGAGGCCAACGCCGAACGCCTGTCTTCGTTCAACCCCACGCGCACGCTTTCTGCCGGGCGCACCAATATTATGCTCGATGAGGACGCGGGCCTGCTGATCATCACTTCGCAGAGCCGCTGGCGCGACGCCAATCCCGACATCATCGAGTTCTCGCAGGTACTCGGCTGCGATATGGATATCGACGAGCATCGCACCGAGATCTATCGCGAGACCAAGGACGGCGAGCGCGAGAGCTACAACCCGCCGCGCTACGACCTGGATTACGACTTTAATCTGACCATCCACGTCAACACGCCGTACTTCACCGAGATCAACCTGCGCGTGAACGACTCCACCATCGATCAGCGCGGCTCCATCGAATACCGCGAGGCCAAGCGCCAGGCAACCGAGGTCCGCGACGCGCTGGTGCAGCTGCGCCAGGAGACGCGCGACAGCGTCGTGGCCGCCAAGGCCCCCAAGACCGCGGTGACCTGCCCCTTCTGCGGAGCCACCACCATTCCCGATGCCAGTGGGCGCTGCGAATACTGCGGCGGCGCCATCGGCGCATAGCCTCCGGCAGCGAAAGGACCGATCATGGCCTTCGAGAGCGTTAACTATCAGTGCCCTGTCTGCGGTGGCCCCTTGCATTTTGCCAGCGCCGAGCAAAAGCTCGTCTGCGACTACTGTGACTCGCGCTTTGAAGTCGAAGAAGTCGAGGCCCTCTATCGCGAGCGCCAGGACAAGGCAGATGCCAAAGCCGATGCCGCCGCCGCGGCCCCCAAGCCTGCTGTCGACGACGCGGTGCAGGAACTCGCCCAAAACGCCGGCTACATCTGCTCATCGTGCGGCGCCGAGCTCGTGTCCGACGGCACCGTCGCCGTCACCACCTGCCCGTACTGCGGCAACTCCGCCGTGGCGCCCGGCCAGCTCTCGGGCGACTTCTCGCCCGACCTGGTGATTCCGTTTAAGCTCGGGCGCGATGACGTCACGGCCGCACTCAAGGAACACTACAAGGGCAAGATCTTGCTGCCCAAGAGCTTTGTCACCGGCAACCACATCGACGAGGTCCAAGGTGTCTACGTGCCGTTTTGGCTCTACGGCGCCCGCGTTGACGGCGAAGTGCACTTTGACGCGACCAACGAGACCGTGACCGAGGAATCCGACCGCACCGTCACGACCACCGACCACTACGATGCCTATCGCAAGGGCAACATCTCGTTTAAGCGCGTGCCCGTCGACGGATCATCCAAGATGCCCGACGGCCACATGGACGCCATCGAGCCGTTTGACTACGACGCGCTGCGTCCGTTCTCGGTCGCCTATATGCCCGGCTACATCGCCAACCGTTACGACGAGGACTGCGAGACCTGCAAGGCGCGCGCCGAGCGCCGTATGGAAGAAAGCACGATCTCGGCCCTGCGCGAGACCGTCGTCGACGAATACGACGATGCCACGGTCGAAAGCAAGCAGCTCGACTACACCTGGGAAGACAGCGACTACGCCCTGTTCCCCGTCTGGATGCTCTCCACCTCGTGGAACGGCAAGAGCTACCTGTTTGCCATGAACGGCCAGACCGGCCGCTTGGTCGGCGAGCTCCCCTGCTCCAAGCCCAAGCTCGCCATCGCCTCGGTGCTGTTCTTCGTGATCGGATTTATCCTCTCCCAGATTCTCTTTATGGGGGAATACGCCTTCGATCCGGATTACCTCACCTTTGATATCGAGGGCATCCTCATCAACGTCATCGCGCCGCTGATCATCGTGATTATCGGAGACGTGCTACTGGTAGGCCAGCTCAAGACGGCCAACGAAGCAACCCATGCCGATGAGTATTGTGGCGAGCTCGACTTGACCGAGAAGCACGACACCTTCAGCCACACCGAGACCACCGTTGTCATGAAAGACGACAAGGACGACTAAGCAATCCAACCAATACCACCCGGCCTTTGACGAGAAAGGAAGATCACCATGGGACTCTTGAAAGCTGGATTGGGAGCTGCCGGCGGCGTCATGGCCGACCAGTGGAAGGAATTTATCTACTGCGAATCGATGCCTGCTGACGTCTTGGCCTGCAAGGGCAGCAAACGTACCGGTGGCCGCAGTTCCAACACGCGCGGCGAGGACAACGTCATCTCCAACGGCTCGGTCATCGCCGTCAACGACGGACAAGGCATGCTCGTGGTGCAAAACGGCAAGATCATCGAAGTCGCGCTGGAGCCCGGTGAGTTCGTCTTCGATACCGGCAGCGAGCCGAGCGTCTTTAGCGGCAACCTGGGCGATTCCATCAAGGAGACCTTCGCCAATATCGGCAGCCGCTTTACCTTTGGCGGCGACGCGGGCAAGGACCAGCGCGTCTACTTCATCAACACCAAGGAGATCATCGGCAACAAGTACGGCACCGCCTCGCCCGTGCCCTTCCGCGTGGTCGATAACAACATTGGCCTGGACGTCGACATCTCCGTGCGCTGCAACGGTGAGTATTCGTACCGCATCACCAACCCGCTGCTGTTCTACACCAACGTATGCGGCAACGTGACCGATAGCTACACGCGCGACAAGATCGACAGCCAGCTTAAGTCCGAGCTGCTCACCGCCCTGCAGCCCGCCTTTGCCAAGATCTCGGAGATGGGCATCCGCTACAGCGCCATCCCCGGCCACACCACCGAGCTCGCCCGCGCGCTCAACGAGGTCCTCTCTGCCGACTGGCGTGACCTGCGCGGCGTCGAGATCGTAAGCTTTGGCGTCAACTCCATCGCCGCCTCGCAAGAAGACGAGCAGATGATCAAGGACCTGCAGAAAGCCGCGGTCATGCGCGATCCCACCATGGCGGCAGCCAACATCGCCAGCGCCCAGAGCGATGCGATGCGCGCGGCAGCCGCCAACCCCAACGGCGCGATGGCAGGCTTTATGGGCATGGGCATGGCAGGTGGCATGGGCGGCATGAACGCCAGCCAGCTGTTCGCCGCCGGCCAGGCACAGCAGCAGGCCGCCCCGCAGCCGGCTCCGGCTCCCGCCCCCGCACCGGCTCCCGCCGCCGCACCTGCGGCCGGCACGTGGACTTGCAGCTGCGGCGCCACCAACACCGGCAAGTTCTGCTCCGAGTGCGGCAGTCCCGCACCCGCCCCGGCACCGGCAAAGTGGTTCTGCCCCAACTGCGGCAGCGAAAACGGCGGCAAGTTCTGCAGCAACTGCGGAACGCCCCGGCCTTAGCCCCTCTATCTGGTAATTGGCGGGGGGATCCGCCACCCCCGCATTTGCTTCTATGGGTTTCGTTCGATGAAGGAGGACACCATGAAGACAACGTTCAAAAAGTCCGTACTCGCATTTCTGACATGCGTTCTGGCGCTCGCCTTTGCCCTGACGGGCTGCAGCGGCGGCGGCAAGGACCCCAAGGCCAACTTCGTCGGCAGCTGGCAGTACTCGGGTGGAACCTTGGATGGCGAAGAGCTCACCGATGAGTACATGGATATGCTCAAGGAGTGGGGCCTCAACTGCGTCCTGATCCTCGACGAGGACGGCACAGGCGTCCTCGATATGTTCCTTGAGGTCGCCGACCTGAAATGGGAAGCCAAGGACGCCACCACCGTAACGATCACCGCCGAAGATGAGTCGCACGACCTGAAGCTCAAGGACGACAAGCTCGTCCTTGAGGTGGAAGGCGACAAGCTTATCTTCACCAAGTCCGACAAGGATCTGTCCGGCACGGTGAAGAAGGATCGCGAGGCGGCCGAGAAGGAAGAGGAGATCGATGAGGCCGTCGAAGACGACGATGTCCAGAGCGTCGAAATCTCCCCCGCCGTCACCGTCGCCGATGACGATCTGTGCACCATCACCATTACCGAGAAGTTCAAAGACGACTGGGGCGACATCGGCTTTGTCGTCAACATCACCAACAAGAGTGACAAGGACCTGACCTTCTACGCTCCTTCCGGCAAGACCAACGTCAACGGCACCATGAAGGAACCCTGGTTCTCGGCTCACCTGATGCCCGGCACCAACGCCACCGAGGAATTCACGTTCTCGAACGGCGAGCTTGACAGCCTTGACGACCTGGTCAACACGACCATCGACATCGACGCCTACCTGACCGATTCCTACGAGGACGTCGCCTCCTACAGCGCAACCATCGCGTAACGACAGACACCGACAGCCGCGGATTGGCGGACATATCCGCGCACACCAGGCGGTGCCGCAGGAGTTGACCCTGCGGCACCGTCGCTTTTATGCCGATGCGTAACGAGCGCTAGCGCTCCATGTTGGGAACGATGCTGCCCTCCGTTACTGCGCGCACGGCAAGGCGCATGATGTTGTCGTAGCCGGTCTTGTTGAGGATCTCCGAGATGCGGCGTTTGATGGTTCCCTCGCTCATAAACAGCTCGGCCGCAATCTCGCGGCGGCTCTTGCCCTCGCAGGCAAGGCGCAAAATCGACAGCTCGACATCGTCGAGGGCCGCCGTGCCCGAAAAAATACTCTCGGGCGGCTTGGGAAACGTGCAGTAACCCGCCAGCGTGGAGCGCATCACGGCGAATAGCTCGTCGATACCGACGTTCTTGTACACAAAGCTGTCGACGCCCGCCTCGCGCGCCTGGTCCACAAAGGTGATTTCGGGCATACCCGTCATGATAATGACGCGGCACTCGGGCAGTTGTTCTTTGATGCGCGCCGCCGCCACGATGCCGTTGGAATCATGCTCGGTGCATACGTCCATCAGTATCATGTCCGGGCGCTCCTTGAGCGCGACACCCAAGGCCTCGGAAGCATCGGCAATGGCGGAAACAACGGTCATATCGGGCTGGTCGCCAACGGAGCGCGCCAGGCTCTCGCGCAGGATGGCCTGGTCTTCGACAATTAACACGCGGATCATGAGCTTCTCCTCCGAACAGCAGCGTTGGGCGTAAGCGGAATGGATACCGCAAGCGTAAAGGGCCCGGCAGCATGGACCTCTAGGCTGCCGCCCAGATCTTGCGCGACATGCCTCATACCTGGGATACCCGTTCCCTCGCGATACGATACGGGGGCCGGGGACCCGTCGTTAGAAATCGTCATGCGCGCGATGCCGTCAGCATCCGCCCCCTCCTGCCACAGACGCACGTAGACCCGATGCGCCTGCGCGTGCTTGGTGGCATTGGTCGAGGCCTCGCGAATAATCTGCAAAAATGCGGTGGCGACACGCGCGTCCTCAGGCAGCGCGCCCTCAACATCGATCTGCACGCTCACCAGGCCAAAAGCATGGACGATATCGCCCAGCTGCTCTGCCGGTTCGCTGTCGCCCCCGCTGCGCAGATCGGCAGCGATTGAGCGCAGCAGCGGGTCGATCTGCTCGAGTGACTCGTCATCCAGGCGCCCTTCCTCCAGATAACGATGGAGAATGGACAGGCGCTGCCCGATCACGTCGTGCACGCGGGCGCGCATACGTAGGTAGGCCGCATTGTCGGCAACCTTTTTAACTTCTTCGATCTGGGACTGGAGCTCTTGGCCCGCAAGCTCAAGCAGGTGGTTTGCTTGCGCCAAGCGGTCGTAGGCGTGTGCGTATTCCGTCACGTCCAGTCCGATAATGCGCTCAAAGAGGCGGCCCGAAACCATAACCTCGTCGCGCACAAATAGGCGAATCTCGGCGGGAGAAATCTCGATCACCGCGCGAGCCTCACCAAAACGGTCCAAGTTAATCCGCACGCGGTTCCTACTGCTTTCGGGCATTTGCATGCTAAGTTTGCGCAGGTCGTTCCATGTGCCGCTCATGTCACCTAGATCGGTGGGCATATGAAGTTCCACCAGGTTTTTGCGCATGCAGCGGTTCATGAGCAGCGGACGGCCCCTCGGGTCCAGATACAGGATGCCCACGGGAATCACGTTGATGGTCTCGATCGTCGAGAACGCGGTGATATCCTCCTGGCGGTTACGGACGTCCATCAAGAGCGCCGCGATGGAACGGAACAGGAAGAACGCTCCCTCTGCGATAAGGACAACGGTCCACGCCGAGCCCGTGGCAAAAACCACCGGCGGTGTAACGGCGACAACAAGCAGCAGCTCGACCAGCATGACGGGGCGACGATAGCGCACCATAAGCACCACGCCATAGGCAAAGATTGCGGCATTGAGCCACAGCACTCCGCCCATTGCCCTGGCGCAAACGTCAAGCGGCGCCACCAGATATGAGCCAGACGACGCGAACAAGATGAGCGCCGAAATAACTAGGTGCAGCACAAGGCTCGCCTCGTAGGCACAAATCACCTTACGGTTATAGGACGAGCGGCGCGATGAAATGAGCGGGACGTGGATCGTCTGCAGACACGCAGCCAGGGCAAAGACAACATCGAGCGCAACGATTTGGGGAAGGATGAGCGAAATCTGCATCGTCACTCACCCGCCCTCGGCATCAAGACGATCATGCGCAGCTGGCCGGGCTCGCCCTCAAGGCGGTATGCCACGTTGCGCCCTTGCAGAGCGCTTTCGAGCTCTTGCGCAGCGGGCGTCTGCGAAAGATCTGCATCATCGTTGGAAAAAAGCGTGGCGCGTAGCTCGACACTGCATCGGTCATGGTCGCCCAAGTGATACATAAGCGCCGGATGGTCGGTGGTGTAGGCAAAAAACGCAAAGTCATACACGCAGTCGTACAGGGCGCTTACCGTACTGGCGTGCAACGGGCGCCGTATGGCGATAATCGAGGCGCAATCGATATCGATGGTGCGCAGGTCGCTTGCGAGCTCGTTGGCAATGAGCTGAATGCGGTCGCGATCAAAACCGCTCTCCCCGTGCTGTGCCAACGTGAGCGACCCCTTGCGCTTGCAATAGGCGACGAGCATCTTGGCGCGCTGCAGCATGCGGTAACGCTCGTGCGAAGACGATTCATCGGTCAACGGCGGCAGCGAGCTCAGCAGGTCGTACATCCCTTCGAGCGCGCGGGCAAGCGCCTGGTCCACGTCTTGGACCAGCAAGGTCTCGGCCTCTTGGTCTGCCAGGTGCGTCTTAAGGTCGTAGTCGGCGGCGAGCAGCTCATTTTGGCGCTGCAGCTCCATACGACGATGTGCCAGTTCACGGTTAAGCTCGTTGAGATCCGACACGTCTTGGGCAAGCAGGGCCGATCCGCCCAGCAGTGGAAAGGCACGGTACATCACATCGGGATCGGACGCCACGGCAAAGGCATGGGCGCGGCTGTGCGCCTGGGTCCGCAACTCCTCGCGCACGCCTACCGGCATTGGCTTTGACACTGGCGTGGCATAGACTTCCTGCAGGTCGCGCGTTAGAACTTTGAGGTCAAGCGGCAAGGTGTCGAAAATGCCGGCGATGTCGTGATATGACGGAACGACACCGCAATCGAGACAGATTTCCATCGCCACCACGCACAAGACGCAATAGACGAGCGAGAAGTTGAGCCTCCATGCCCAGGGCACGCGCAACGCATATGAGATGGCAAAGAACGCGCCGCCCAGCAGCACGAGCGCCGCCGTGCCCGAGAAACGTTGGATGCGAAAGGACGAGGACCGGCCCACCAGGATAAAAAAGGCCACAAAGTTAAAGGCCGTCCACACGAGGACGGCGAAATAACCCCAGCCGTACGTGTAATCGTTGCTCCAGGTGTCGCTTGTACGGTCAAAGTGGAAGACCTGCTGGTGAAAATCGTTGGTGAGCACAAATCCGATAAGCAGGATAGCCATAATCCACAGCGCAGCGCAGTAGCGTCGACCCAGGCGGTGTTGCTCCAGGCCCGCAAGGCGCAGACCACACAACTGGTAGAGCAGCGGAATGAGCGTCATGGGCACGTAGTACAGGTACCACAGCACGGTGGCATAGAACGGCGTGAACGACTTGTACTTGAGAATGACTTCGATCATCCACAGGGCGCAGATGGTGGCGATGGCAACAAGACGGCGGCGCAACACATGGTCCAAACAGCGCAGATAGACCGATACGCCCCAGATCGAAAATGCAATTGCGGCAACAAGCAACGGCAGAGAGCTCGAATGGACGAGCGCATCCACGACCTCTTCGGACACCTCGCTATAGGCGGGCACGGCGTTAGAAAGTTTGGGGTCGAAGGCGAACAGCGCCGGCAAGACTGCCAAAAGCATGAGGAACAGTGCGGTGATGGCGCCGGCGATAGCGAAGACGCGGTGACGGTACGCCTGATGTGTTATGCCAACAAGGAATCGCGGCATGGCGAAGAGCCTGCCGCCCCTGGGATCCGCCACGGGTGCGGATCGGGCGGCCGCGTGGCCGATATGTCGCTCGCGGGTACCCATAGTGCTTTTAGTGTACCGACAGATGGGTCGAAAAAGCGGGCCGCATGTCCCAAAATCCGCAGACGGCAAGGCGCCCGGCAAGCATTAACTGCTCGCCGGGCGCCTTGGTCAGAAGGCTATGAAGTTGAGTGTCTCAGCTTCCTTAGGACAGGTCCTCACCATTAGAAGCGATAACCTTCTTGTACCAGTCGAAGCTCTTCTTCTTGGAGCGCTTGAGGGTACCGTTGCCGGCGTCGTCGCGATCCACATAGATAAAGCCGTAGCGCTTGGACATCTCGCCCGTGCCGGCCGAGACCAAGTCGATCGGGCCCCAGGTAGTGTAGCCCAGCAGGTCAACGCCGTCCTCGGTCACCGCGTCGCGCATCGCGGCGATATGCTGGCGCAGGTAGTCGATAGGGTAGTCGTCGTTGATGGAACCACCCTCTTCGACAACATCCTTGGCACCCAGACCGTTCTCAACCACAAACAGCGGCTTCTGATAACGGTCGTACAGGTCGTTAAGGGTGATGCGGAAGCCCAGCGGATCGATGGCCCAGCCCCACTGACTCTCCTGCAGGTAGGGATTCTTGGCGCCGGCGAAGGCGTTACCCTGGGTGCGCTCGACATCGGGGTTGTCGGCACCGGCAGAGCAGCGGGTGCTGTAGTAGCTAAAGCTGATGAAGTCGACGGTGTTGGCGGCCAGAATCTCACGGTCCTCGTCGGTCATACCCACATCGATGCCCAAGCGCTCGAGCTTCTTGACGGCATAGGCCGGGTAGTAGCCGCGGCTCTGGACGTCGACGAAGAAGTAATTGTCCTGATTGTCGAGCTGCGCCTGGCGCACATCGCCCGGACGGCAGCTATAGGGGTAGTAGCTACCTGCGGCGAGCATGCAGCCAATCTTGACCTCGGGGTCGATCTCGTGGGCGATCTTGGTTGCCCAAGCGCTGGCGACGAGCTCGTTGTGGGCGGCCAGGTACTCGACAGCCTCCTTGTTCTCGCCCTCCTCAAAGACCAGACCGGCACCCATAAACGGCAGCTGCAAGATCATATTGATCTCGTTGAAGGTAAGCCAGTACTTCACCAGACCCTTGTAGCGGGTAAAGATCGTGGTCGCGAGGTTCTTGTAGAAGTCGATGAGCTTGCGGTTGCGCCAGCCGCCGTACTCCTTGATGAGGTGAATCGGGCAGTCGAAGTGCGTGATGGTCACGAGTGGCTCGATGCCGTGCGCCTGGCACTCGCGGAATACGTCCTCGTAGAAGGCCAGGCCGGCCTCGTTGGGCTCGGCCTCGTCACCGTTGGGGAAAATGCGGGTCCAAGCCAGGCTCATGCGGAAGGTCTTAAAGCCCATCTCGGCAAAGAGGGCGATGTCCTCCTTGTAATGGTGATAGAAATCGATGCCGGTCTGCGCGGGATAGTAATAGCCGTCCTCGAAGTCGAGCATCTTGCGCTGGCCGGAGACCACCGCATAGCGCTCGGGGCCGTGCGGAGCCACGTCCACGTTGGCCAGGCCGCGGCCGTCCACGTTGTAGGCGCCCTCGCACTGGTTGGCAGCCGTTGCGCCGCCCCACAGGAAGTCATTACGGAAAGCCATGTATCAATCCTTTCGCACGCTGCTTGTCGTGGTTTCAGTATCCCCGCAAATAGGGCCTCGCCCAACGACAGCGATGCAGGCCGACACTTCTTTTCGCACACGGCGGCCCGGCAGCCGCCCCCGTCTGACACTTTCTGATACCGCCGCCCCAAACCACCACAAAGGGGACAGGCACCTTTGTGGTGGTTTGGGCCCGTTTTGTCTCGATCTGTAACAGCCAGGCCGTCAAAATCGGGCTTGGTGTTACAGATTGAGATTGTTCGGTCTGTCCCTGCAGTTTGTCTAAATCTGTAACAGGTAGAGACGATTTAGCCCGCTAGATGTTACAGATCGAGACAGAAGATTCTAGTCGCAGGCGATGTCGAGGTTTTTGCCGATGAGGCCTACGTAGCCGCCTTCGGCTGCCTTGGGGCTGTCGGCGTGGCAGAGGACCCACTTGTCGGCCTTCCAGTAGCAGTAGCTGTCACCGGTGGCAGGCATGTCGGCCGCGGCCTCGGGGCGCGGGCCGTTGGTGCCGGCGGGCAGCGCCACCATCACCTGGAAGCCACCGTCGTCGACCATGCACGGCGTGTAGTGGAGCGTGGTGTTGAAGACTTCGACGACCGTACCCGCCGGCACGCGAAACGCCTTGACGCACGCGGTGTCGAGCTTGCCGTCCTCGATCTCCCAGCGATGCGCCACGAGCAGGATAAAGTCGCGAGCGCCCAAGTTGAATTCGCTCGCGCGGTGATACTCCAGGCAGTTGAGTCGTGTATTGTGGCCGTTGCACCAGCCGAGCTGGAAGGGACGGCCACCAAACATGAGAAAGCCAAGCTTGTCGGCATCCTTGACGTCCTCGAGCTCCGGCGCACTCGCAACGTACTTGCTGCCCTCGGGAATGGGCGTGGCAGAGAGCGCCTCGAGCACGGGCGACGTAAGCTCGGACGGAACGTTATCCCAAACGTTGCCATAGGACTTGAACTCGGGATCGTTGACAGAGTAGATATGCATGTTCGCTCCTGTTCGTTTATGTGACAGTATGAACATTCTAGAACAAACATAAGCGATTTTAAACACTCGTCCCGACCACTCAGCAAAAAGGCGCCCAATGCGCGCGTTTTGGGCGATAAAGCCCTTACGCCTGCTGATAGTGCAGGTGCTTCTCGTCGATATCGGCCAGGTCGCGGTCGAGGTAGCGGCGCGCAAGCCAGTTGGCCATGGGGAGGTTCTGGTCCAGGTAGTTACCGCACTCCTCGGGAGCGGCACCGGGGACATCGCCCTCAAAGCCGGCGACAAACTCGAACAGCTCACGCACGAGCGGCAGGATCTCCTCGCTCGTCACCTCGCCAAACACAACCAGGTAAAAGCCCGTGCGGCAGCCCATGGGGCCAAAGTAGACAATGCGGCCCGACCACTCGGCATGATTGCGAAGGAACGTCGCGCCCAGGTGCTCGATGGTGTGGCACTCGGCCGTGTTCATGACCGGCTCCTTGTTGGGCGTGGTCAGGCGCAGGTCAAAGGTGGTGACGGCGGCCCCGGTCGCCGGATCGCGGTCGATGCGGCTCACATACACGCCGGGCTCAAGCAACAGATGGTCAACGGAAAAGCTGGCGATGCGCTCCATGGCAGATCCTCTCGATAGTCAAATTGGGACGTGTCTCTTTTAGCTGGTTCGATTGGTCGCACCAATCATACCAGTCAAAAAGCCCCGTCCCAAAAAGACAACTTAGCCCAAGACGCGGGCCATGCGTGCCTTGAACTCGGAAAGGAAGCGCGGAGCATCCACGGTCAGTGCCACAAGCGCGCTCTTGTCCGGATTGGACAGGCGGCGCTCATCGCAGATGGTGCGGCCGCGATACTCGCCCAGCAAGTCAACACGCAAGTTGCAGGCGAGCGCACCTACGAGCGTGGGGTCGATCGCCACGGCAACCGCCAGCGGATCGTGCAGCGCGCAGCCGCCCAGGTAGGGCGCGTTCATCTCGTACGAACCAATGTAGTGCTCGACCATGCTCGCAAATGCGCAGCCAGCCATAGTGCCCGAGCCCGTCCAGCCGGCAACGTCGCGGCGTGTGAGCACCACGCGATGCGTCACGTCCAGACCCACCATGGTGAGCTTGCGACCTGAACGCAGCACCGCGTCGGCTGCCTCGGGGTCGCTCGCCATGTTGGCCTCAGCGCCCGCGCTCACGTTGCCGGGCACGGTAAGGGCGCCGCCCATCACGACCACGCGGCCGATGGACATCATCGCCGCCGCATCGCGCTCCAGGGCGAGCGCCAGGTTGGAGAGCGGGCCAGTCACTACGTAGACCAGATCGGGACCATAGGTGCGCGCGGCATCGATCAGATAATCGACCGCAGCGTTGCCGTCGGCCGAGGTCGCCCCCACCGGCTCGTAGGGCGACGCGGGCACGCTCGCGCCGCCGATGCCGTTCTTGCCGTGAATGAGCGCGGTGGACGCCGGCGGCGCATAGGGCTCAGTCGCCTGCAGAGGACGGTCGGCACCCAGGTACACCGGCACCTCGGGACGACCCAACAGGTCGAGCACCGCCAAGCAGTTGTGCGCCGACTGCTCGACGCGTACGTTGCCAAAGCACGTGGTGATGCCCACGAGCTCCACCTCGGGACTCGCGATGGCATAGGCCAGCGCCATCGCATCGTCCACACCCATATCCAGATCAAGGATCAGCTTCTTGATTGCCATTGTTCTACTCCGCTTCTCCGTCTTTATCGTTTAACCAAACCAATGTTCAACTTCGGCGCGCGTGGGAATCGATTGCTGAGCGCCCAGGCGCGACACCGTCACTGCCGAGGCGCGAGCACCCGCGGCCATGCACTCAAAGAGCGGCAAGCCCTCTAGGCGAGCCGCCGCCAACGCGCCGATAAACGTATCGCCGGCGGCCGTGGTATCGACTACCGTGCTCGAAAGTGCCGGCATGCGCAGCAGCTCACCGTCATCGCCGAGCGTAACCGAGCCGGCACCGCCCAACGTGATGACCGCAGCTCCGGCACCCCTAGCGAGCAGGGCGTTGAGCGCCACGACGCAGCTTGCATCGTCCGCGGGCAAGATTCCCGTCAGAACCTGGCACTCGGTCTCGTTGGGACAGACCAGGTCGACCGCAGGCCAGACCTCCGCAGGCAGCTCGCAGGCAGGCGCCGGATTAAAGACCGTATAGAACCCCAGCTCGTGAGCGCAAACAAGCGCATCGGCCGTCGCTGCAAGGTCACATTCACCCTGGGCGATAAAGACGCTTCCGGCAGCCGGGGCAATCTCGCTGGCGTCGCCGTCGAGCTCATGGGCCGCCAGACGCCTCAACGCGCAGGCAACGTCCGCGCCCGCAAGCGCATGGTTGGCGCCCGGTGACAGTATGATGCGGTTGTCGCCCTCGCAGCGAATGATGGTTGCCGTTCCCGTCTCCACGTCATCGCGATGCACTACAAAGTCACAGTCCACACCGGCGTCTTGGAGCCCCACCACGAGCGACGCGCCGAACGCGTCGCGACCGACAGCGCCGATCATGCACGTGCGCGCACCCATGCGCGCGGCGGCGACGGCCTGGTTAGCGCCCTTGCCACCGGCGTTGGTGATAAAACCGCTACCACCGACTGTCTCGCCCGCGCGCGGCATGCGCTCGCACGCCACCGAAAGGTCCATGTTCATGCTGCCGAACACCGCAACGATGCCGCGATCTGCCATGGAAACCTCCTCATCTGCGGGCTTTGCACCCACCGTCGACCGTCGATTGCGCGCCTTCGCACCTCTATAACTTTAGTTCACTTTGATGTGAACGCACCCTTGAGGTTGCGCCAGCAGCAAGCATTCACAGGAGCAGGCAGCTACAATGAATACGTGCTGATTATTCTCGTCATTGGATGATGTTTTATGGAACAATTCTCGCAATCGGGCTCGCGCGGTCGACGCCGCACGGGCAACGAGCCGGCGCCGCACGAACGCGTGAAGGGCGAACGCCGTGCCAACGAACCGCGACGCACCGTGAGCCCCCATCGTGCTTCTGCCAACAACGCGGGCCGCGCCAACACTCCCGCCGCGGAGCAGACGCCTGCTCGCCCCAAATCCCGCTACATCCCTGCCCTTGACGGCCTGCGTACGCTCGCCGTCGTCGCGGTGGTGCTCTATCACCTTAACCTCACGTGGGCGCAGGGCGGCCTGCTTGGCGTCACGATCTTCTTTGTGCTTTCGGGCTATCTGATCACGCGCTTGCTGCTCAACGAAGTCGCTAAGACCGGACGCATCGACCTTAAGAGCTTCTGGATTCGCCGCATCCGTCGCCTGGTCCCCGCCGTGGTGACCGTCGTGGTGGTAACCTGCGCGCTGTGCACTCTCTTTAACCACGTGATGCTCACCAAGATGCGCCCCGACATCCTGCCGTCGCTGCTGTTCTTCAACAACTGGTGGCAGATTGCCCAAAACGTCTCGTACTTCAATGCTCTGGGCGACCCCTCGCCGCTCACGCACTTTTGGTCGCTTGCCATCGAGGAACAGTTCTACCTGATTTGGCCGCCACTGCTGTTTGCCATGGTATCCATGCATGTGAGCAAACCCAACACGCGCCGCGTGGTTCTGGGCCTTGCCGTGGTATCTGCCCTAGCCATGATGGTGCTTTACAACCCTGCCGCCGACCCCAGCCGCGTGTACTACGGCACCGACACCCGCGTGTTCTCGCTGCTGCTGGGTGCCTGGATGGCCTTTATCCCCGATCGCGACCTGGCGCCGGTGCGTCTCGCTCATCGTTTGGGGCTCAATCGCCTGGCTGGCGCCGCCAAGCACGGCAAGAACGCCGAGGGCAAACCTGGCGAGAAGGCCGACGAAGCAGCCGAGACCGCCCCGGCACAGCCGAGCGCCCTCGTGCGTTTTTGGTCCTCGCCCGCATCCATCGATGTGTTGGGCGTCGTGGGTCTGGTTGGCCTTGCCGCCATGGTCGCGCTCACCAACGGCTACACCGCCTTCCAGTATCGCGGAGGCACGCTGCTGTGCTCGATCCTCACGCTCATGGTCATCGCGGCCTGCGTGCAGCCCCAGGGAATGGTTGCCCGCGCGCTATCCGCCGAGCCACTCGTGTGGGTTGGCAAGCGCTCCTACAGCATCTACCTGTGGCACTATCCGCTGCTGCTCCTCATGAACCCGGTCGCCAACATCAACGATACGCCGTGGTGGCAGTACATTTTGCAGGTGTTGTTGGTGGTCGCCGTGGCAGAGTGCTGCTATCGCTTTATCGAGACTCCGTTTAGGAAGGGCGCCTTTGGGCGCACCGTCGCCGAATTCCGCGATGGCACCACCACGCCCGCCAACTGGGCACGCACGCACATCCCTGTCTGCGCAGCCTGCGCTGTCGTGTTGGTCGTTGCACTGGGCGGCCTGATCTTTGTGCCCGAGACGTCTGCGCTGAGCGGCGAGGGCGCCGAAGTTCTGAACAAGGAAGCCAAGAACACCGCGCCCACCGACCAGCAGGCGGCCGACGACACCGACAAGGACAACGACGGCTTCCCCGATGGCTCCTACGATCTGCTTATGATCGGCGACTCCGTGTCGCTGCGTGCCGTAGACACCTTTGACGGCGTGTTCCCGCACAGCCATATCGATGCCGAAAAGGGCCGCCAGTTTGATGCGGGGCGCGCGACATTTGAGGGCTATATCCAGCAGAACCTTGCCGGCAAGATCGTGGTCTTTGCCCTGGGCACCAACGGCTTGGTAACCGACGACCAGATCGACGCCATCATGGCCGATGCAGGAGATAAGCGTATTGTGGTGTTTGTGAACACGCGCAGCCCGCAGCCGTGGGTTGGCTCTACCAACCAGGCCATCGCCAACGCCGCTACGCGCTACAAGAACGTGCGCGTTATCGATTGGTACGGATACAGTGCCAACCGCAACGACCTGTTCGATGGCGATGGCACGCATCTATCGACCACTGGCGTGACTGAGTACCTCAACTTGATCCACGATGCAGTCAAGAAGGACCTGCCCGTGCATCCCGAGGATCACGTCAACGATCCGCAGCCGGCAGCCGTCAAGTCTGCCACCGACGCACTCGTTAACGCCCTAGCCTTCAAACCGCACAAGCTAGGCACCGACAAGTAACCTGCAGCGCAAACTTCCCACATCCGGAGGGGGCGTCTGCCACGGCAGACGCCCCCTCCGGCAGTTAGGGACGTTCCTTATGTGCCGGTACCTAGGGACACTCCTGGCGCAGCCAATGAAGACCTCTACGGATGAATTCCAGGCCGCTCCGTCGCTCCAGACATCGTTTCCGCGCCTCGCGCCTGCCCCAAACAATCAAAACAAGCCCTTTTCGCCGCACCCTCAAAGGTCTGTGGGCAAAAAAGGGCAAATATGAGTACTGCTACCATTTTAGTAGCAGGCAAAACCACCCAAAATGACGTCCGAGCGAACCCTACAACCCCCTAAAGCAGCCAACCTGACTGGTTTAAGGCGTATTGGAGCCAATTTTAATGAACATACTATAGGTTATGTTTATTATCTTCTTGAATGTAAATGCTATTCACTTAGCAACAGTACTCATATTTGGCATTTTTTGCCCACTGCCATATAACTAACACCCTATAGCAGACAAAAACAGGCCGCAGCCCATCGCTGCGGCCTGTTTGGAATCCAAAAGAGGCGCTAAGCGCTGTAACCCATCGCCTGCAGAACAAACATGACGACCGTGAGCACCGTAATCACGCCGATAGTCGCCCACGTGAGCACGTTCCACACGCGGCCGTTGCGGTTGGCACCCATAATGTGACGGTCGGCTGCGATAACCACCTGGAACACCAGAACCACGGGCAACAGCACACCATTGATGACCTGTGAGGTCATCATAATCTGGAACAGATCGACGCCGGGCATAAGCACCAGCACGGCAGAGATACCGATGATGGCCGTAATGATGCCGCGATAGACCGGGGCCTCGTCCCAGCTGCGGTCGGCACCGCGCTCCCAGCCAAATGCCTCGCAGATAGCGCTCGACGTAACGCCCGGCAGCACGCAGGCAGCCAAGAAGCTCGCCGCGACCAGGCCCGAGGCAAACAGTACCGTGGACCACTGACCCGCAATAGGCTCCAACGCGCGGGCGGCATCGGCAGCATCGCTAATCTGAATACCCGCCGGGAACAACACCGTACCGGTCGTGATGATAATAAAGCCGGCAATGACATCGGCGGCAAGCGAGCCGCTCACGGTATCGATGCGCTGCAGCACGATATCGTCCTCGCCCGCGTTCTTATCGACCACGTTGTTCTGCGCCAAGAAAATCATCCACGGCGCGATGGTGGTACCGATCGTTGCGACCACGAGCGACACGTAGCTGGGGTCATTTTGAATGTTAGGCACGACCAGGTCGACCGCGACCTCACCCCAGTTGGGGCCAGCCATAAACGCGGCGACAATATAGGTCACGAACACGCAGCTCACCAGCAGCAGAATCTTCTCGATGCGCTGGAAGCTGCCCGACATGGTAAGCATCCACACCAGCAGCGCCACCAGCGGCACCGAAATGCTCGCCGGCACGCCAAAGAGGGCAAGGCCGCTGGCGATGCCCGCAAACTCCGAAATGGTCACAGCCGTGTTGGCGATCAACAGCGCCGCCATAGCAAGTACACTCTTGCGCACGCCAAAGCGCTCGCGAATGAGCGATGCCAGGCCCTTGCCCGTGACGCAGCCGCAGCGCGCCGCGGTCTCCTGCGTCACGATGAGCAGCACAGTCATGACGGGAAGCATCCAGAGCATCTTGTAGCCATAGCTGGCACCCGCGCTGGAATACGTTGCAATGCCGCCGGCGTCATTGCCCGAAAGCGCCGCCAGCAGACCGGGACCCATAGCGCCAAAGATGGCCGCGATGGTCAACTTTTGCTTGGTGCCCGACTTTTGCTTGGTATTTTGCACGCGACCACCTAACCCATGACCGACATGGTGAGCAGCACCGCAGCGGCGCAGTACGCTACGCACGAGATCATGACGGCAATAACGTTCATGGCGGTGCCCGACGTGTTGAGGTCATGCTCGTCACGCCAGAACAGCACCATCAGGTAAATCACGGCGCTCATGTTGCCAACCAGGCAAATGATGGCAGCGATATTAAAGCACCCGGTAAAGAGTTGCTCCTCAAACATGGGCGCATCGGGGAACGCAGCGGTGCGCACCAGCTGGGCGCACAGATAGGTCACGAGTGACAGAATCAGGCCCATGCCCGTGCTCTGGAAGAAGAACCCCAGATACGGCTTGGGCTCGTCGTCGTGACCGTCATACTCCAGGAAGTAGTTCTTGACGAACGACACCATACGCGAGGCAGCCAGCAACACGAGCGGCATGGCGCACATGGGGAACACCACCAAATGCGCGGAGCCCAGCGCCGTCCCCAGCACCGTTGCCATGATGCACGAGGCGATGCCCCACACGACGACCCAGTACTGACGATGCACGAACCAGCTGAGCACGTTCGTCGAGTCGTCCGACGCGCTATCGCCCGAGCCGACACCGGCGATCTGCAGGTCCTCCTGATGCTCCTCGGCAATAACGTCCATGGCGTCGTCGAAGGTCACGATGCCCAGGATATGACGGTTCTCGTCGCAGACAGGGATGGCAACCAGGTCGTACTTGGTCATCTCGTCCGTCACGTCTTCCTGGTCCTCGTCGGGTGACACGTAGACCAGATCGCGATAGGCGAGCTGGCCCAGCGTGGCGTCGCGGTCGGCCACGATCAGCGTGCGCAGCGAAAGCACGCCCGTCAGCATGCCGCTCGGGTCCTCGGTATAGACGTAATAGACGCTCTCAAAGTCCTCGTCGAGCTTGCGAATCGCCTCGATGGCGTCGCCGACCGTCGCCGTGGCGGGCAGCGAGACAAACTCCGAGGTCATGATGCGGCCGGCGGTGTTGTCCTCGTAGCCCAGCAGATTACGAATCGCCTTCTCCTCCTTGACGCCCATCAGGCGCAGGAGCTTCTCGGCCTTCTCATAATCGAGTTCGTCGATCAGGTCGGCAGCGTCGTCCGGGTCCATCATGGCCAGCATCGACGATGCGTCGGTATCGGACAGGCCCTCGAGCATCTCGGTCATAAGCTCGTCGTCATCGAACTCCGAGATGGCCTCGGCGGCCTGGGCAGTATCGAGCTGCGCAAACACCTGCGCACGCAGGCGCGGGTCGAGCTGCTCGATAATGTCGGCGATGTCGGCAGGGTGCAGCTCGCCGAGCGTCTTGTGCGACACCGAGAGTTGAATGTTCTTGGTCGAGCGGTCGAGCAGGTCCATGTAGGACCAAGCGATGATGTCCTCACTGAGCGGCTTGCCCAGGTGCTTCATAAAGCCTTCGACGATATGCTCGAGCGCGGGGCTGATGGCGCGTAGCAGACCGCGGGCACCGACCTCGGCGCCCAGCAGGCGCAGCTGATTTTCGCCCGACATGGAAAACTTGATGTCGTTGACGCGCACGACCTTCATGCCCTGCGTGTCGACAATCTGCTTGTTGAGCACGTCGCGGGCAAGCAGGAGCTCGGTCGGCTGCAGGTACGAAAAACGGATTTCGGTGGCCGGCGACTTAAGGTGTACGCCCGTCTCGTCGATACGGTCGACCCATTTGCGCCAGCTGATCATAAACGGCGTCTTGCCGGGTCCGCGGAACGCGAGCGACGTCACGTGCGGAAAAACTTCGCCGGTAGCAATGCCAAAATCGTTCACAACGCCGAGCTTTTCGCCGTCGACGTCCAAGACCGGCAATTTGAGCATCTCACTCAGATAATTCAATGGTGCTCCCCATCATTATTCCTCCGGACGCGGCCGCGCGTGCGGCGTCCGGGGGCTTCTGGATATGTATACGCATGCGCGGGCGGCACGCCGCTCGACGCTTACACCCCGTGCATGCGCAAAAAGCACCTGCATGGGGTCATCGACTGTATGGTCGAGGTTTGGATTTCACCTGTAACCTTTCTCTTGACCCTCATTAACCGCAGTAACTATAGCATCAGCATCGCCCCGCGGCATCGAATTTATGCGCTGCACATTGCAGGCATACCAAACGCTGACGCATCCGTGACATAGTCATTGGGGACGTTCTTAAATGACTACCCAATAACTACTCTGTGGTGTCGTCGTCCTCGGCAAGTTGGGGGAACACGGCGTCCTTGGGCATGGTGGCCTTCGTCAGCGAGGTGAGCTTTTTGCTCAGCGACGTGTCCGTCTTGACCAGGTCGCTGAGCGTCACGATCTTGTAGCCGTCGGCAATGAGGCCGTCGATAATCTGCGGCAGCGCCTCGAGCGTCTGCTCGGCGCATTCGTCTCTATCGGTGAGCAGCACGATATTGCCCGGCGTCACCGAATCGAGCACCGTCGAGACCTGCTCGTCGGCACCGTTGAGCAGCCAGTCGCCCGAGTCGATATTCCACGAGACCACGGCGGAGACCAGGTCCATCGCATCAATCCAGTTTTGCTCGTCAAAGGCAGCGTAGGGAGCACGCAGCAGCATCGTCTTCACGCCGGTCGCCGACTTAATCGCATCGGTGCCTTTCGTGATCTGTTCGCGTACCGCCTCACGGTCCTGACCCTTGAGCAAATCGTCGCTGTAGCTGTTGGATCCGATCTCGCACCCGGCATCGACAATCGCCTTGGCCGTGGCAGGCGAGGCCTCGGCCGCATCGCCCGAAAGGAAGAACGTCGCGGTGACGCCCTTTTCCTTGAGCACCTGCAAGATCTGTTTGGTGGCGCCGCTCGGACCCTCGTCAAACGTCAGCGCCACGTATTTTTCGTTACCCTTGGGCGCCACGCTGGCGCACGCAACGACGCAATCGGTGGCGGGCACAACCTCGCCGCGGTCCTGCGTCTTGCCCGACTGCTCACCAACCCACACCTCGGAGCGGCCCTGGACACCCCACGTCTGCACATACTCGATAGCGCCCGTGCCCTCGACCTTGAGCTTTGGCTCGATAACCGTAGCCTGAACCTCGTGCTTCTCGTAGGTGTTACGGCCATCCTTGACCGTCACCTTCTCGCCGCCCTCAAGTTCGCGGCTATCCCATTTGCCCTGCTTCACGCGCTTGCCGTCGACCTTCACCGACAGCTTTTCGCCCCCATGGCGCTTGAGCACGCTGTCATCGACGGCCAGCAGGTCGCCTGCGTCGTAGATGTCAGTCAACTCCTGGTCGTCGATGAGATTTTGCAGCGTAGAGCCGACGCGCACCGCAGTCTCCTGGCCATTGAGGACGACATCCACGCTGCGGTTGACGTAGCCCACGACGGCAGCGATAAACAACACGAGCGCACAACCCACGGCAATAAGCGCATAGGGCAGGCGAGACGAACGACGGGGCGTGCGGCTGTTGCCGATGCGAGCGCTGCGGTCGCTAAAGCCGCGGCTATGGTTGAGATACATCGCGCCGGGCTTACGGTGACGCTTGCGCTGACCGCTGGGCAGCTGCCCCAGGTCGCGGCGCGCCGTCGGACGCGCACCCGAGCGCCTGTTTAAGTTAGATCCGTTTTGACGCATGTGCCCTCCCCCATAAACGCAGCAAGCCGGAGCAACAGGTCTCCGGCTTGTCTCCCGTCATTTGGTACGTCGCTATTTGCTAGCTTTCGACGAGCCCCCGCTCGCCTTTTGATATTCGTCCTTAAAGGCCTTGAACATACCGCGCGTCTTGCCGAGCTGCTTGCCCAGCGCGCGGCTGCCCTTGTCCACGGCGACCGAACCCTTGTCATCGAGCACCTTGGCGCCCTTCTTGACCTTATCGCCCACCGCGACGCTTACCTCGGCAGCCTTTGCAGCGGCACCGCCCGAATACCCGAGCGACTTGACCTCGTCCGAAACGATCATCGCGCCGTCCGCATAGCCGCGCAGCATCGTCGGCGGCATCTGCGTGTCGCCCACCAGCACACTCGAAGCAGCACCAGCGGTCACGTAGAACGTCTGCACGACACCCGAACGCGGCTTGAACTCCACATCCGAGCAATAGCCCACGACATCGCCCGACTCCGTGCGCACGTCCATGCCAACCCAGATAATGCAATCGTCCAGGTTGATGTCGAGGCGCTTGGCCGCAGCGGCATCGTAGGTGCCCTTGACGTCGTCAACCGCGATGGCGCCCTCGTAGACGCCAATGGCATCGAGCGCCACAAATCGGTCAGGGCGCTCGATCATGCCCGCGATATCGGACTGGCGAACCATAAAGCCCACCACGCGCGTGCCGCCCGGGGTAAAGACCGGAAAGTGAATCTTGCCGAGCTTTTTAGGGCTGCGCGGCGTGCCGTCTTTTTTGGTGCGCTTATCCTCGGTAGGCTTGCGATAGATCTTGGCGCCGACAAAATCCCCGGCGCGCATTATGCCTCGGTCGAAGGCTCCGCGGCCTCGGTGTCGGCCTCGACGGCGTTCTCGACCACGACATCGGCAGCGGGCGTCACGTTACCGCCCGAGATGGCGTCGTTGAGCTGCTCGCGCAGCTGGTCCATGCGCTCGCGGGCAAGGTCAACCTTGGCACGCAGGTCATCGGTCTTGGCGTCGACCATCGGGCCAAAATCGTTGACCGCGGCGCGGGCCTCCTCGGCACCGTGCTCGTAGGTGTCGCGCATGTTATCCCAGGCGTCGTTGGCGATATCGGCAGCCATGGCGCGGGTCTCGGCGCCCGAGCGCGGAGCCAGGGCGACGCCGATGATGGCGCCGGCGGCAGCACCGAAGAGCGCACCCGAGATAAAGTTGAAAGTCTTACCCATGTTCATTCCTCTCCTGCGGGCACCTCGGCGCCCACCGTTTGAATGCTGTCCATTATACCCGCAGCACAGCGCTTGCCGTCTTGCTCATCTGCGTACGGTAAAGGCGCAGGTACATGATGGTGATAAGCGAGTGAGCCTACTCCTGCGGCACGGCCGGCATGGCCACCGTGGCGGCCGGGTCTTCGCCGGCGCCGTCAACGAGCGGCAGCGTTCCCTCGTGCGCGGGGGCAACCGGAGCCGTCGCCGCGCCACCGTAGACGGCAGCGGGGGCCTCGTGGCTCTCAGCGGTCGCGCCCTCGGTATCGATTGCCTCCTGCGGCTCGTCGTCAAAGTTCGGGACGCCCTGGGGCTCCGCGGACTCGGGCTCGGAAGCCGCCTCGGCAGGCGCCTCGTCGACAGGATCGACGGCAGCCACGGCAGGCGCCTCGCCCTCGGTCGCGTCCCCGGCCTCGTCCTCGGCGTTCGCGGCGGCGACGGCCTCGTGCGGATCCTTGCCCTCGGCCTCGGCACGCATGCCCAGCACCAGGTTGCGCAGGCCCGCGACCGTACCGTCCACATCGGGAGCGGGCTGGTCGGCATGCAGATAGGCCCAATCCATCATAAAGGTCGCCGAAGACAGCGCGCCGATGGCCAGCGCGTCGTCGGGACACGAAAGCTCGACCTCAAAGACACGCTCATCGTGCTCGCTCACACGAGTGCGGCCGCACGAAATGCTGCCGGCAAGCCCGGTCTCGTTCATGAGCTCGACCGTCACGTGCTCCAGCAGATGGCAAAGCTCGGTCTGGCCCATGCAGTCCTGGAACTCGCGACCGGAATCGCCCAGGCACAGATGCTTGGCAATCGCGGGCACCAGGTAGTACACGCGCGCCGTGGCTTCGATGTCCTCCGAGGTCATGAGCGGCATGCCGGGGTTCACCAGCACATGCGCGCAGATCTTGTCCTCGCTGACGGTGACCTTAAGGATGTTGAACAGGCCTGCCATAACTCTCCCCTACTCTTCCTTGCCCTACTCGTCGCCGTCGTGCGGGTCCGCAGAGCCCGCACCCGACACCGTCGGCTTATCTGCCGAGGGCTCGGAATCCTTCTTATCGGTTTCGGCCGGAGCGATCACGCGAATGAGCGAGATGCGCTGGCCACGCATCGACTGCACCTTAAACTTGTACCCCGCGACCTCAAACACCTCTCCGATGTCGGGTACCGAGTCGCAAAGCTCCAAAATCCAGCCGGCGATGGTCTCATAATCATCGCTTTCCTCGAGCGGCCAACCAAGCTCAATCGCGTCATCGCACGAAAAACGCCCATCGACGAGCCACTCGCGGCGCGAAAGGCGCGTGAGGTACTTGTTGTCGGGGTCGAACTCGTCCTCGATCTCGCCCACGATCTCCTCGACGATGTCCTCGATGGTGATGATGCCGGCCGTGCCACCGTACTCGTCCACGACCACTACGATCTGGTCGTGCGAGGTCTGCATCTCGGACAGCAACGGCAGGATGTCCTTGGTGTCGGGCACAAAGGTGGCGTCGCGCAAAAAGTCGGCGATGGGCTGGTCGCCCTTGCCGTCGAGCGAAGGCTGGATCAGGTCCTTGATGTGCGCGATGCCGGCGACGTTGTCGGGATCCTCGTGATAGACGGGGATGCGGCTAAAGCCGGTCTGGCGCATGGTGGACAGCACGTCGGCGACCGTCTCGTCGTCCTCGCACATGGTAGTGTCCACGCGCGGCACCATGACCTCGCGGGCAACGGTGTCGCCCAGGTCGAAGATCTCGTGGATCATGCGCTTTTCCTCGTCGAGCAGGTCGTCCTGCTCCGAGACCATGTACTTGATCTCCTCCTCCGAGACGTTCTGGCGGTCGTCGGCGCTCTTGATGCGCAGGATGCGGGCCAGGCCATCGGAGCAGGCGCCGGTCAGCCACACGAGCGGGTGGGCGATCTTTTGGAAAAACGACAGCGGGCCCACGACCTGCTTGGATACGCCCTCGGCGTTGGCCAGTCCAATGCGCTTGGGAACCAGCTCGCCGATCACGATAGACACGAAGGCGACCGCGACGGTGATGATAACCGGCGCCAGGCCACGCGCGATGGCGGAGAGCGGCGCGATGCCAAAGCTCGTGAGCCATGTGGCAAGCGGGTCGGACAGGCTCGTCGAGGCGACGGCAGACGAGGCAAAGCCCACGAGCGTGATGGCGACCTGGATGGTGGCGAGCAGCTGGTCGGAATCGGCGGCCAGCTTAATGGCGCGCTCGGCGCGCTTGTCGCCCTCCTCGGCCTCGTGCTCCAGCACGGCGCGCTTAGCCGTGGTGAGCGCCATCTCGGACATGGAGAAGTAGCCGTTGATGAGGGTCAAAACGAGGGTGGTGATAAGGGAGATGGTTATGTCCATCGGGAGTTTCTCGAACCTCCAAGATTCGGGACGTTAGGGTAAAACGTTGATGACAGATACAGCAATTGCACTGGCGCCCAAACGAGGACGCGGACGCGCAGGCATGGTCGCTAGATTACGAAGAGGATCACCGCCATGAACTGGAAGATGCTGCCGGCGAGCACCCACAGGTGAAACACGCTGTGCAGATAGCGCACGTTTTTGGCGATATAGAACGGCACGCCCGCGGTGTAGCACACGCCGCCGACGGCGAGCAGGGCAAGTGCCACGGGGTTGAGCAGCGACACGAGCTCGGGCAGCTTAAAGACGACGAGCCAGCCCATCAGCAGGTAGACCAGGCCGCTTACCCAGTGCGGTTGACGCTCACGCATAAAACACTCGAGGGCGATGCCGATGATGGCGATGGCCCACACGGCAAAGAACAGCACAGCGCCGCCGTCGTTTGCGAGCGTGATGAGGCAAAACGGCGTATAGCTGCCGGCTATGAGCAGGTAGATGCAGCTGTGGTCGATAATGCGGAACACGCGTTTAGCGCCCGCGGGCTGAATCGCATGGTAGAGCGTAGAGGCTAGGTATTCGAGGATAATGCTGACGCCATAGACAATTGCCGCGGCCATGTGGGCCGGGCCCCCGCCGCGCAGGGCGGCGAATACGATCAGGAGCACCAGGCCCGCGATACCCAGCAGGCAGCCGACACCATGGGTGACGGAGTTCATGATCTCCTCGCCCACCGTGTAGTGTGGAACGGCCGCGGTCTTGGGTCGCGGCTTAGAACTGTCGCTCGAATCGGACATGCCGGTTACATCCTCCAACGTAAAGAGTTCTCAACACTATATCAAAGCGTCTAGGTACGTGCGAAATTTGCACCATACGTGACCCTTTGTTTACCCATTCTTTGCTTGTTGACGCATCAACGGCGAACGTCCATAATGCGCTTGCATTAAATGTTGATGTATTAACATCTTATAGGAGAATACCGCATGGCTCAAAACGCACGTTCCCATCGAAAGCTCAAGATAGCCGGCATCGTTGCGCTGGTGGTTGTCGTTGCGCTGCTCGGATTTGCCGGCAACTTTCTGTTTGACTTCGCGCTGAATCCCCGCGCGCCATACACCATGAAGATGATGCAGGATGGCAAGGACGCCGAAAAGGGCGAACAGATGGATGCCGAGGACACCGAGGCGCGGGCGTGGTTTAAGGACAACCGCAAGAGCAGCAGCCTTACCGCAGATGACGGAACCGAGCTCGCCGCTTGGTATTTTGCCGCCCCAGAGAGCACGCACGATTACGCTATCTGCCTACATGGATATACCAACGAGCCCATCGGCATGGCCCGATACGCCAAACGATTCCATGACCGCGGCATGAACGTACTCGCACCCGCCGCCCGCGCCCACGAGCGCTCCGGCGGCGACTATATCGGCATGGGCTGGCCCGAGCGCCTCGACATCGTCGCATGGATTGGGCGGATCGTCGCAGCTGACCCCGAGGCGCGCATCCTGGTCTTTGGCGAGTCGATGGGTGCGGCAACCGCCATGAACGTCGCGGGGGAATCTCTGCCCGCAAACGTGAAATGCATTATCGAGGACTGCGGTTATACGAGTGTTTGGGACGAGTTTTCTCTGCAGCTCAAGGACGTGTTCGGCCTGCCCAGCTTTCCCTTGCTCGATGTAGCAGACTTGGTGTGCAACGTGCGCGCGGGCTACGACTTTCATAAGGCGAGCAGCGTGGAGCAACTCAAACACGCGACGGTTCCCATGCTGTTTATCCACGGCGACCAGGACACCTTTGTGCCGTACAGCATGCTCGACCAAAACTACGACGCGTGCGCCAGCAAGGTCAAGCAAAAGCTCACCATCCATGGCGCCACCCACGCCAAGAGTGCGCAAGTTGACCCCGAGCTCTACTGGAACACAGTCAACAACTTCCTCGACGAGTATTTTTAGGCAAATAGCAACGTCTGGGGCTTTATCTGACCCCCTATTTTCGGAAGTATGCGGCAAAATCTGGAACTGCCGACCAGACCGCAGTTTTACCAACAATTTATCAGGGGTTTTGTTGCCAAAAAACGTCGTGTGCTCGGCGGTCTCGAAATTTGCCGCATACTTCCGGAAAGCCGCCCGTGAGCGCTGTGCCCACGGGCGGCTTTTGCTCTACTTACGCCAGAAAAGCGCTTCATTTGTCCAATAACTAGGCGCTACTTGACCTCGATAAGCTCGTACTTGCTCGTGCCCAGGCCGATCTTCTCGGCGTGTGCGATACAGGTGCGCCAGTCGGTGTCGGGATGCGTGATGCAGAAGGGGTCCTTGGCCTGCTCGCCCCCCAGATGCTCGTGGTTATGCTCCATCTTGGCCGCGCTATCGGTGAGCTCGGTGTTGGGCAGCGGCTCGGATGCCATGACGGCATCGGCACAGGCCTGGTCGATGGCGACCGGGTCAAAGCTCGCGAACATGCCGATATCGTTAACGATAGGCGTGTCGTTTTCGGGATGGCAATCGCAGTTGGGGCTGATATCCATGGCAAGCGAGATATGGAAGCTCGGGCGGCCGTCGACGACGGCCTTAGTGTACTCGGCGATCTTGCAGTTGAGCACGTCGGCCGCGGCGTCATAGCCGGGCTTGATGCAGTCCTGGTTGCATGCCGCAATGCAGCGTCCGCAGCCCACGCAGCGATCGTGGTCGATGGTGGCCACGTGCACCGTGCGGGTGTTACCGTTGGCAAGCTCGCGCTCGCGGGTGTCGTCGAACGAGATAGCGTTGTGCGCGCAGATCTTTTCGCAGGCATGGCAGCCAACGCAGTGCTCGGTCGCGACGTTCGGCTTGCCGGCGGCATGCTGCTCCATCTTGCCGGCACGGCTGCCGCCACCCATGCCCAGATTCTTCATGGCGCCGCCAAAGCCGGCCTGCTCATGGCCCTTAAAGTGGGTGAGGCTAATCACGATATCGGCATCCATGAGTGCCTGACCGATCTTGGCCTCGTGCACGTACTCGCCGCCCTCGACCGGGACGAGCGCCTCGTCGGTACCCTTGAGGCCGTCGGCGATGATGATCTGGCAACCCGTGGCATACGGGGTAAAGCCGTTCTGGTAGGCGGTGTCGATGTGCTCGAGCGCGTTTTTGCGGCTACCGACATAGAGCGTGTTGCAGTCGGTAAGGAAGGGCTTGCCGCCCAGCTCCTTCACGACATCCGCGACGGCGCGGGCGTAGTTGGGGCGCAAAAAGCTCAGGTTGCCCAGCTCGCCAAAGTGAATCTTGATGGCGACGAACTTGTTCTCAAAGTCGATCTGCTCAATTCCGGCGTGGCGGATGAGGCGCTTGAGCTTGTCGAGCTGGCTCTCGCGAGCATGCGTGCGCAAGTTGGTGAAGTACACCTTAGCGGGTGCTGCGGGTGCAGTTGCGGTCATAGATCTATCCCCTCGGTCTATATGACGTTACAGACATAAGAGGATGGTACCCGTTGAAGTAGGGTCAAAGTCAAGCGCGAAACCTAGTCGTTGGGGACGTCCCTTTCCTGCCGGGCGGCAAAAGAATGTCCCCAGCGACTAGTCTTTTAGGAACGTCCCCGATGACTACTCTTGGACTTTGAGGGCTTCGGCCAGACTGACGCGCTTGATAGAACGCGTGTGTAGCAGCGCCACGACCAGGTAGGTCGCAAAGCCAATGCCCACGCACGCCGCCATGGACCAAGCGGGCACGTAGATCTCGATATTGCCGTTGTAGGCGAGGAGCATCGAGCGGAAGATGGCCGTGAGCGAGCCAATAATGACCGGCAGGCTTAGCACGAGCGACACCACCACGCACAGTGTGATCGAGCGGATGTACAGATGCGAGATCTCGCTATCGCGATAGCCAAAGACTTTCATGTAGCTGATCGAACGGGCGCTATGGTCGATCACAGCCTTGGTCAGCAGGTACATAAACAGCAGGAAGATAAACACCGCAAGCCCGACCATCATGCCGATCATTTTGCTCATCATGCCGATGAACTGATCGCCCACGGCGCGCATGTCGTCGGGCGTGGTGTCGCCGGCAAAGTAACGAGCATCGAGGTCGAGCTTCTCGTCGCTCACATAGCCGTTAAAGTAGGCGGCGTCGTTGTCGAACAGCTCGTTAAAGTCTTCGATACTCATATAGATATTCATGTCCGACTTGGAGCCCCAGGCACAATCCTTGCCCGCGTACTCAAGGGAATAATGCTCACCCTCGTACTTGTCGCCGAGCGCGACCTTCTGACCCTCGCTCCAGCCAAACTTGTCGAGCAGACCGCCGCCAAAGACGACGCGCCCATCGCCGACGTTGAGGTCTTTCCAATAGCGCGAATCGGGCGAGATGCCGTAGACGGAAATCGTCTCCTGACCATTACCATCGCCGCGGTCGTATTGCAGCTGGTAAACGGCATATTTCTCGGCCTGCGCGATTGCGCCCGCGCCGTTGTCGGTCGTATTGACCGGGTGAATATCGTCGTTGTCAGTGTCAATCTTGGAGGCTTTGTCGATCAGGTCGATAGCCTCATCGCGGTTGCAGCCGAGGGCATCGGCAAGATCGTCAAGGCGCGCGTAGAGCACATCCTTCTTGTCCTGGACCTTGGCAAGCGCATCCTGCGCTGCGGCCAGGCTCTCGGCAGACGGAGATGCGGTCGCAGCATCGGCTGCCGCCTGCGCTGTATCGGCCGCGTCGTCAAGCTCGTCATCGGCATCCTGAGCGGCAGAAAGCAGCGCGCCGTCAACCGACTGCAAGCGCTCGAGTGCTGACCACTGCCCACGCTCCTCGGCAGTGCCCTCGAGCTCCAGCGGAGCCTTGAGCGTGTACTGGTGCTCGGCGACCAGGCTCGTCTCGAGGTTGTTCGCGTAGTGCGTCATCGTGGGCAGAATCGCCAGGCCAAAGAGCAGCAGCAGCGAGGCAAATGCAATGCCCACGAAGAGCGTGGCGAAGTTGCCTAGGTTGCGCAGGAAGATACGCAGGCGGAAGCGGGAAACAAAACCCATGCGCTCCGGCAGCTGCAGGCCGCGCTTGGTGCCCGATTTGCCGCTCGCCTCGTGACGAAGGAACTGCAGCGGCGTCTTGCCCATCTTGCGAAGCAGGCCCACCAGCGTGATGAGGATGAGCGCAGCGGCGGGGACCACGGCGCACTTCACAAAGATCTCCCAGCTCCAGTACACCTGGAAGGGCGGCAGGCTGTACGAACCGTAATAGAGGCCGCGCATGGGCTCGGTAAAGAACGCTATGCCGAGCGCAGTGCCCAAAAGCGCCGCGACCACGCCCACGATGGCGGGAAGCGCAAGGTAGTGCAGCACGATCTCGCGTCGACGATAGCCGCTGGCGAGCAGCGTGCCGATGATGGCGCTCTCCTCCTCGATGGTGGCATCGGTAAGGACCACAAAGACAAATGCCATGATCACGATGATAATGTCGAGCAACGTCATCCACATCATGGAGTCGCCGTCCACGTCGTCGCGTGCGTAGCCAATGCCCTGGTTGGAATCGGCGTCGATGAGGTCATCCACGCGTGCATCGGCATCGGCGAGCGCCTCCACCATAGCTTGCTCGGCATCGGTGCGGTCCGCGGTGGGGAGGTCGCGATCGGTAAAGGTAAAGGAGTAGGTGTAGGCAGGTGCACCGCCGGCGTCCTCGAGCGCGGCAAAGCCGGCGTCGCTGACCTCGGCCACGCCGTACGTGATGGTGTTCACCGTAAAGTCCGAATTGTTGAGGAACAGCGCCTGGCTATCGGGCTGGGTCATGATGCCGCAAATGGTGTAGGTTCGGCCCTCGAGCTCGACTTTATCGCCCACGGACAGGTTGTTATTGGTGGCAAAGACACGGTCGATGGCCACCTCCTCATCCGCCTTGGGCTGCTTGCCCTCACAGTAGGACGCAATGTCCACCTTAGCGCGGTGCGCATAGGTGCGCAGCGTGCGCTTGGTGCCGTCGTCGCCGGACGCCTTTTTGATGATGGCATCGATAGAGAAATTCTTGTAGAGCGTGACGCCGCCGACGTCGCCGGCAGCATCCTCGGCGGCCTTGAGCTGGTCTTTGGTGGCCTCGAAGGAGGTGGTCACGCGGCCATCCTCAATCGTGTACGCATCGCGCATGTCGTCGATAAGACAACCGATGGAATGCGCCGCGAGCAAAAAGCCCGAGGTGAGAGCGATGCTTCCGCACATAAGCAAAAAGATGCCCAGGTACTTGCCAATATTGCGGCGCAGCTCGCGCGGGAGACGTTTTGCGAGAGGTGTCATGGCGCCGCCTACCAATCGAGCTCGGCGGCCGCGACGGGCGACTCGTTGAGCTCATCCTCGACGATGCGCCCGTCGCGCAGGCGCAGCACGCGATTGGCCATGCGCGCAATGGCGGCATTGTGGGTAACGATGATGATGGTGCAGCCGTACTCGTGATTGACATCCTCCATGAGCTGCAAGATCTCCTTGGACGTCTTGTAGTCAAGCGCGCCCGTGGGCTCGTCGCACAGCAGCAGGCCCGGGTTTTTGACGAGTGCACGGCCGATGGCGCAACGCTGCTGTTGGCCGCCCGAGACCTGGCGCGGGAACTTGTTGCGGTGCTCGTAGAGGCCCAGTGAACGCAGCAGGTCGTCGATGTTGAGCGGGTTTTTGGACAGGTGTGCCGTGACCTCGATGTTTTCCTTGATGGTGAGGTCGGGCACCAGGTTGTAGAACTGGAAGACAAAGCCCAGCTCACGGCGTCGGTATTCGCCCAGGTCGGTGGGCTTGAGCACCGTGAGGTCGCAGCCGTCCACCAGAATAGAGCCGGCGTCGGCATCCTCCAGGCCGCCGATCAGGTTAAGAAAGGTCGACTTACCCGAGCCCGAGGGCCCCAACATGACGCAAATCTCTCCGCGGTTGATGGACGTGTCGATGCCGTCGAGCACCGTTAGGCATGCATCTCCATCGCCGTAGTGCTTTTTGAGATCCTTAACCTGGACGTAGGCTTCCTGCGCTTCCATGGTATCCCCCATTGTTAGCCTCGTACTACTTTATGAGCGTAATAGTAAACCTTGGCGAACTATTTTGGAGCGAGGTCTGGACTTTATTTCAGACTAGGCGCGGGATTTGGTGCGCGAGAGTGCGAGGCCTACGGCGGCGATGGCCGCGGCAAAGAGCACCGTGACGCCCAGGTCGCAGACGATGTCGCCCAGCACGGTGGACGTCAAATCCGCGGCGAGCGCCTTGCTGATCGCGTCGTTCACCCAATACGTCGGCACAAAATGCGCCGCGGTCTGCACGGCTGAACCCATGAGCGACAGCGGCATCCAGGCGCCGCCCAAAAACGTCATGAGCATGCCAAGCAGGTTGCCCACGCCGTTGAGCAGCTCCTCGCGCGCACCCAGGCTCGAAAGTGCAAAGCCAACGGCCAGAGGCGTGCACGCCAGCGCAAACGTCGCCGCCAGCGCCAGGCACACACGGCCCACGCCGACTTCGGCAACCGCGCCGGCAAAGCCCACGACGCCCATCATGCTCGACACAAACCAGATGCAGACGGTAAGCACGGCGGCGGCCGCGAACACGGCGAGCGAACGCCGGCGCTCGGAGATTGGGCCGGCCTCCATGCGGCGCACGCGCTCGGGCTCGCTCATGCCCGAGAACACCAGCCCTACCGACACGATGACCGACGAGATGATCGCGTACGCGCCAAAGTTGAAGTACGACTCGAGTGTGGCGGCGGCAGTCGAGTCGACCTTGACCTGCTCAATCTCGACCTCCGCGCGCTTTGCGGCGGCATGCTCGGCGGCCTTGGCGACGCTGCCGTTAGAGGCGGCAGGCTCTAGGGCCGCCGCAGCGCCCGCGAGCGAGATCCAGCGCGAGGCCTCGGCAGACGAAAGCGCCGCCGCCATGGTGCCGGCACCGTAGGTCACATCGAGCTTGGGCAGGGACTCCCCCACGCGGGCGGCTGCAACAAGGTCGCCCTCAAACCCCTCCGGGATAAAGAACACGCAGTCGGCGCTGCCCTTGGCGCTATTGCTCTTGGAGAGCGCGTCCGCAAGATCGTACGTATCGTCGCCGATGCCCGTGACCAGTTCAAAACGCGACCCCAGATGCTTGGTAAGCGCACGCGAAAGGTCGCTGTCGTCGCGGTCGACCACGATCACGTTGGCGTCGTAGGGCTTGTACTCGGTGAGCTGCGACGAGTTCCAGCTCACCGAGGCCGCGATGAATACGCCCATGAGCGAGATGAACACCGTATAGATGAGCAGGTAGAACGGGTGCGCGAACGCCATGTGAAGCGCAGTCTTAAAGGTGCTCATAGCGGCTCCTTCCAAAGATCAGCGTGGCGGCGGCAACGAACAGCAGCGCCATAAGGACCAGCGCGCCGGCGCGAACGGCAAAGGGGCCCAGGTCCTCAAAGAAATACAGGCGGTTGAACATGTCGCAGATGAGCTTGACGGGGTTGAGCCAGCACTCGGCCGGGCAGGCGCGGGCGACGTCGTCGGCAAGCGCCATCGCCGACTCGCCGTAGAGGCCAGCGAACAGGGCGCACGTGGTAGCAAAGCCCGTGAGGATGCCCGACTTGGACGCCTTGCCGCCCTTAACGGGAAGCGTGCCCACAAAGAGTCCCAAGCCCGTGGCGGCAAGCGCGGAAGCGGCGCCGCCCACCAAACACAGTCCCTCGCGCCCGCCAAAGTCGACGCCCACGACCAGGCACACGTAGCCGATTGCGATCGTCATCGAGGCGAAGGAGACCAGCCACGAGCCGACAAAAATGCCGGCCAGCGACGCCGTCTTGGAAAGGCCGCCCACGCAGCGGCGTGCGCCAAGGCCCGACAGATTGGGCTGCAGGTCGACGACGCTCAAGGCGGCAAACTCGGCAGACATCATCGCGACCAGGCCAAAAAGCGCGTAATAGTAGATGACCGTGCCATCGGGCGTAGTGCGCGTCAGGCTTACGCGGCGGGTGCCGCCCTCGAGCGACAGGGCGCGCGCAACCGCCTCGGGGTCGGCGAGCGCCGCCGGGTTGTCCTGGGCAATCTGGGACATGAGCTCGGCATTTTGCGTATACGAGCTCGCCACCGTCTCAAGGATGCTGCGGTCGGTGAGCACCGACGACGCACGTGAGTTGTCGTAACTCGATAGCAGCGTGAGTTTGGGCGCGCCCGCGTCGTCGACCGTATAGATGCCCGCGACCTCGCCGGCCTTGAGCGCACGGTTCGCGTCGGCTGCGTCGTCGCACTCGTGGATCTCGAGCAGCTGGTCGTCGCCTTCCTTGGCAAGCGACGTCGCCACGTCCTTAAAGGTCGAGGCGTCCCAGGCCTCATCCGCTACGACGGCCACCGGCACCGGGTCGACCGTGCCGTCGGAGCTGAGGTTCGCAAACATAAACATGAACATCGTGGAAAGCGCGACGGGAAAGATCGCGCCCCAGACCCACGTGCTCGGCCGGCGCAGCAGCGTCTTGACCGTAATGATAATGGTGTTGAACATGGCTGCCCCCTAGTCGCGCAGCTCGCGGCCGGTGATCTCGAGGAACACGTCGTTGAGGGTCGGCGGCTCGCTCCACACGCGGCCGAGCGCCACGTCGGCAGCGCGCAGCGTGTCGAGGATGTCGACCAGGTTGTGCGGGCTCGCCTCGCAGGTGCAGACGAGCTCGCCGCCGGACAGCTCAACCGAAAGCACGTGCTCGAGGGCGCGCAGGCGCTCGACCGTGGCGGGCTCGACGGCGCCGACCTCGACGGTCACGCGCTCACCCATCTGAATCATGCGCTTGAGCTCGTCGTTGGTGCCCTGCGCCAACACGCGCCCGCCGTCCATGATCATGATGCGGCTGCAGATCTGCTCGACTTCCTCCATGTAATGGCTGGTATACACTACCGTGGCGCCCTCGTCGCGCAGGCGGCAGATGCCCTCCAGGATGGCGTTGCGGCTCTGCGGGTCGACCGCCACCGTGGGCTCGTCAAAGAAGATGAGCTCGGGCTTGTGCGCGATGCCGCAGGCAATGTTGAGGCGTCGCGCCAGGCCGCCCGAGAGCTTGCCTGGGCGGAACTTGGCAAAGTCGCCCAGCCCGACAAAGTCGATCGCCTCGTCCACCAGCGCGCGACGGCGCTTGCGGTCGCTAACGTAAAGGCTGCAGAAATAGTCGATGTTCTCGCGCACGGTGAGTTCGTCGAACACCGCAACTTGCTGCGGGACCACGCCGATGCGACGCTTGAGGTCGTAGCGGGCGGGCGTCATGGGCTCGCCGAACAGCTCGATGGTGCCTTTGTCGTAGGCGAGCAGCTGCAGGATGCAGTTGATGGACGTGGTTTTGCCCGAGCCGTTGGGGCCGAGCAGGCCAAAGATCTCGCCGGGGGCGATGCTCAGGTTAAAGTGGTCGAGCGCGATAAGATCGTCGTAGCGCTTGACGAGATTTTCGACGTGGACGATGTCTGTCATGAGGCGGCCCTTCTGTTGATTGCGGCCCGGTACGATTGCATCATCGCAGGAGCGGCCGGCGCGCACCAGTGAGCTTTGTCACGAGTGCGGAGGCTCGGTCGCGTTGCCCGCCGACGCGACCGCTTTGCCGCGCGGGAGGAATGTCACGGTTGCGCAGGCGGCCCCTCCACCATGCGCGGCTTCGCGTACAATACCCGTATGAACAGGCTTTTCGACAAATCGATCGTGCTGGCGTGCTGTATTGCGGCCGCCATGGGCCTTGCTGTGGACGCTCGCTTGGTCGCGGCGTTTTGCCTTGGCGTTATTGCCACCTCGCTGGCCGAGGTCGCACAGGGAAACCGCGCCCGCCGTGCGAGCGAGACCGCGAGCTACGTTTACATCATCGCGGCAGTTTTCGTACCGCCGTTTGTGCCGCTTGCGCCTCTCGCCTTCTATGACATCGCGCGGCGCGTGCGCCGTGAGCACGCCTGGGTCGCGCTGGGCATTGGCTCCGTCTTTGCCTTTGCGCTCATCGCGGACCTTCGCACCGACGCGCTTACCGCCCGAACGCTCCTGCTGACCGCCATCCTTTCGGTTGCCGCCACCTTGCTATCGCTACGTACCGCCCAGTTGGAACACGAGCAACAGCGCATGCGCCGTACCCGCGACGAGCTGCAGGAACGAGCCCTCGCACTCGAGGCGCGCAACCGCGATCTTGCCGACCGCCAGGACTATGAGGTCGAACTTGCGACCCTGGCCGAGCGCGCCCGCATCGCGCGCGAAATTCACGACAACGTCGGCCACCAGCTCACGCGTGCTTCGTTGCAGACCGAGGCCCTGCGCGTGGTCCACGCCAACGAGCCCAGGATTGCCGCCGACTTTGCCGACGTCAAACGCACGGTTGACGAGGCGCTCCAGCTCGTACGCGCCAGCGTCCACGCCCTCAACGACAACGCCGTCGACCTCTCCGTACAGCTCGAGCGCATCGTTGAAGGCGCACGCTCGGACAGCGGCCCGCAGGTTGAGCTTGAAGTTTTGGCCGAGCATGCGCCCGCAAATGTCGCCAACTGCCTTGCGGCGGTCCTGCGCGAGGCGCTTTCCAACGCCATGCGCCACGCCCATGCCAAAACCATTACCGTGCGGTGCATGGAGCATCCGTCGTTTTACCAGCTCATCGTTACCGATGATGGCGTGGACGCGACCCCGGCGAGCAGCAGCAACGTCGCAGAAGGCATGGGGCTCGCCTCCATGCGCGAGCGCGTCGAGGCGCTTGACGGCACCTTCACCGCCGGTCCGCGTGCCGGCGCCGGCGGCTGGCGCGTGTTTGCCACCGTTCCCAAACCGCAAGGAGATGAGGGCCGATGAGGCTTATTGTTGTCGACGACGACCGCTTGGTGGTCGATTCGCTCAAGATTATCCTGGGCGCCCAGCCGCAGATCGAGGTGGTGGGCACCGGCGCCAACGGCAACGATGCGGTGGCGCTCTACGCCGAGCACGCACCCGATATCGCACTGCTCGACATCCAGATGCCGGGACGCGACGGCCTATCGGCGGCACGCGAGATCCTCGGGCGCGACCCTGCGGCGCGCGTGGTGTTTCTGACGACATTCTCGGATGACGAGTACATTGTGTCGGCGCTCAAGCTGGGTGCCCGCGGCTATCTGATCAAAACCGATGTCGCCGCCATTCCGCCAGCGTTGGCGCAGGTCATGAGCGGCAAACGCGTGCTCGAGGGCAAGGCGATCGAGGATATCAACTTTGATGGGGCGGGCGTCGAGGCCGGCACGGCGGCCCGCGGCCTTTGTCAGCCTGACCGACCGCGAGTTCGAAGTCGCCGAGCTCATCGCCCGCGGCCTCGACAACAAGGAAATTGCCGCCACCGCCTACATGGGCGAAGGCACCGTACGCAACCACATCAGCTCGATCCTTGCCAAAATGGGCCTGCGCAACCGCACGCAGATCGCCATCGCCTACCTGCGAGGGTAATTACCCAACGGCCGACCGCCCCGGCATAGCAAAATGGCCGTTATCGATTTAATGCCATTTCAAAACCATGCCGGATTACTACGATGAATCGCCCGCCTTCGACCACGGTAAATTGCGCGCTTGCAAAACCGCAGGTAGAACGCTTGCAATATTTAGAAAAATGCAGTCATGGTCGGGAATGTCGAATTCATCGTAGTAAACCGACATAGTTTTGTTCGGGCGGCCCTGCACGAGTGCCCCTGCAAGCCTCGCGGGAGCAAAATGATCCGTCTTCCTCCGTCCCCAAGGGATCAGCCGGAACCGCGCGCCACGAAATCGGCCCATCTACTACGTTTGACTCGATACCCCTGACCATACCTTCGTTTTGAACAAAACCGCAGGCATTCTACCTGCGGTTTTGTTTTCGCGCTTTTTGGCATGGTTGGGGGTAAGGGACTAAGCGTAGTAGATGGGGCCGGTTTCGTGGCGAACCCTTCTTGCCTACGCACAAAAGTGCCGCCACGGAGGAGGGAGATGCCTCCGTGGCGGCTGGGGGTGGGGTGGGGGCTGTGTTTTGGCTCCCCGCCGGCGGCCCGGGGCCTTTTGGCCCCAGGCTCCGTCGACGTGCCTAGCGCTTACGGATACCCCAGACCAGGGCTCCGACGCCGGCCATGGCTATGACGAATGCCATGAGCAGTGCGGCGGCCTGCTGGTCACCCGTGGTGGGCAGGAAGCCCTTAACCGTCTTGACGATATTCGTCACGGTCTTGGGCGTGCCGGGATCGGGCGTAGGCGCAGGAGTCTCGGGCTTCTTGTACGTGTTGTTGAACACGATGCCCTCGACACTCTTGTCGCCCTTGGTAAAGGCAACGCTCGCCTTGAGGTTGCCCTCGCCGTCGTCGACCACGTTGACGGTCGCGGTAAAGACGGACTTGTCGTAGGTCATACCGGCCTCGTCGCCCTTGACCTCGCTGATGGTGTAGACGTACGTACCAGGCTCGTCGTACTCGAACTTGTCGAAGCTGATCTTGCCGTCGGCATCGTTGGTGACGGTGGACTCGGCGTCCTCGCCAACGAGCTTAAAGCTAAACTCGTCCTTCTTGAGTTCGCGTCCCTCGAGCACCTTGATGGCGCCGATGGAAACCTGCGTGGGCATGGCGTGATACTTGTTGGTAAAGCCAGCCGACTCGGTGGTTCCCTCGAGCTTGTGCGTCGCGGCCAGCGTGCCATCGCCGTTGTCGGAGACGGTGGTCACGACGGTGTAGGTCATGCCGTCATAGGTGACGCCCTTGTACAGGCCGAGCGCGTTGGGGCAAGCCTCGCGCAGCGTGTACGTGTGCGTGCCGGGCGCCTCGTAGCGGATCGGGCTCAGCGTAACGTTGCCGTTGGCGTCGTTGGTGCCACTAGCGACAGCCACGCCGTCCTCGAGCAGCTCAAACGTGAACTCGCCAGCTGCAAGGTCGCGGCCGGTCAGACGCTTAACCGTCTTGACCTGATCGGTCACGACAGAATCTGTGGGCGTCACGCTGTAGGTGTTGGTGAACGTGAAGGCCGCACCGTCGTCGCCGTTGCGCACGACACTCAGATGTCCGGCACCGTCGTCAGTCACGGTGTAGGAAACCTTGCGCGTGGCGTTGGTGTCGTTGGTCACGCCAGGGGCGCTACCGGACTCGGCCACCGTGTAGGTAAAGGTGTGCGAGCGCGGAGCGGTGGGGACTGCGGGCTCGGACTCGTCGGTGTCGGCAGCGTCGCCGTCAGCGGCGTCGGCGTCAACCTCGGCCTCGTCGGCGTTGGCCTCGTCGGCGTTGGCTTCGGCGTCGCTCGATGCGTCGTCAGAAGCATCGGTCGTCACGCCCAGGGCGCGGTTGAGGTCCTCGAGCGTGAAGTGGATCTTGCCAAAGTCCACGTTGCCGGCCACGTCATTGGTTGCGGTCGCGCGCTCGGGCATCGGGGCGCCCGCCTCGTCGGCGGTCACGGTAAAGGTGAACTTGCCCGCGATGTCTGCCGGGGTCAGGCCCTCGGCAGCCTGGAGCTTCTTGGTACCAGCGAGCGCAGCGTCAACGGCATCGGCGCCGTAGACGTTCTCGAACACGGGCTCGACGCCACCGTAGTCAGGCTTTGCCGTCAGGGTACCGTCGCCGTTGTCGACGACGATGACCTTAAAGCTAAAGCTCGACTTCACGGCGGTAATGCCCTGGTCGGCCAGCAAGTTCGTGTACTCAAAGGCCGTGTAGTTGATAGTCCACGCAAGCTTGCCGTCCGTGTCGGTGCGGATGGCGCGCCCGGTGCTTACCAGGTCAGCGAGCATCTTGGTGTCGTAATGCAGCGTGCCAAAGCTCACCTGGCCGTTATAGTTGAACGCCGGCGTGCCACTGATGGCTTCCGTCTCGCCCGCATAGGCGATGCCAAAGTAGAACTCACCGTTAACCATCGGACGTCCGGTCAGGGTCTTGGTGGCGACAATCTGTGCAGAAACGCCCGGGTTATCAGTCGATGCGCTATAGCTGTTTTCGAACGGGACCAGAGCGCTCTCAACCTTGTTCTCGCCGCTCTTGTGGATTGTCTCGTGCGTGCCCTCGGGACCGCCGGAGACGGTCGTCGTAGCGGTAAGCGTGCCGGCACCATCGTCGGCGATAGCAATATTCACCGTGCGCTCGGCGTTGTCGTAGGTGTAACCGGGCTTGCCGTCGTTCTTCTCGGCCACGGTGTATTTGAAGGTCTTGCCGGCGTCAGCCTGCGTAAACTTGACCTCATGGCCGGCCAGAATGTCGATCAGGCCGACGGTCCCCTCTGTCGCTGCAGGGGACTTGTACACGTTGGCGCCCTCGTGCAGGCCGAGCGCATTGGCAGAAGCTGCGTCGGCGGGCGTCACGGTAAAGGTGAACTGGCCCTCGGTCATGGGACGCCCGGAGAGGGTCTTGCTGAGCTTAAGGCCGCCGGCCGCGGTGTAGTTGAGCTCAGTGTGGTACTTGTTGGTGAAACGGCCGTTTTCCTTCTTGGTGACGTTGGCGGTCAGGACGCCCTTGCCGTTATCAGTCACGGTCACTTCGGCGGTCGCGACATGTCCGTCATACGTCATGCCTGCCGCGTTGCCTGCGTTCTCGCGAATCTCGTACTTGTAGGTTCCGGCAGCCGTGTAGCGGATCTTGCCGAAGTTGATGGCGGCGATGCCGTCCTTCGCGTCCTTCTTGTTCACGGTCACGGTTGCGGGGTCGGGCAGCGGGGTGCCCTCGGCGGCGGTAATGGTAAAGCTGAACTTGTCCGCATCCGTCCAGTCGCGGCCGTCAATGGCCTTGCTCAGATCAAAGTCAACCTCGGTCTCGAGCGGGGTCACGCTGTAGGTGTTCTCGAAAGTTGCTTCCTTAACGTCCTTCAGAACATGCGTGGCGCTGAGCGTACCGTCGCCGTTGTCCGTGATGGTGGTCTCGATGTTGAACTTGGCATCGCTGTAGGTGATCCCGCCGGCGTTGTCCTTGACCTCGCGCAGCGTGTAGGCGTGCGTTCCGGCCTTGGTGTACTCGATGGTGCTCATCGTGATCTTGCCATCGGCGGCGTTCTTGCCGGTGGCGACGACCTTGGCGTCCTTGCCCTCGCCCTCGACGAGCTCGAAGGAGAACTCGCCCTCAGCCATGTCGCGGCCGGTCAGGAACTTGGTCGCGGTGATCTGGTCGGTGACGCTCGTCTCGACAGGCGTCACGCTATAGGTATTGGTGAACGTAAAGGCTGCGTTGCCATCCGGCTTGCGGGACACCCTCAGATTGCCCTTGCTGTCATCGGTCACGGTGAAGGAAACCTCGCGCGACAGCTTGGCGTCGTTGGTCACGCCGGCAACCTTACCGGACTCGGTCACGGTGTAGGTAAAGGTGTGCTCGCGCTTCTCGGACTTCTCGCCCAGAGCCTTGTTAAGGTCGTCGAGCGTAAAGGCAATCTTGCCAAAGTCGACCTTGCCCTTGGCATCATTGGTCACGCTCGCGTTCGCGGGCATGGGTGCGCCCTCTTCACCGGTCACGGTAAAGGTGAACTTGCCGTTGATGTCGGCCGGGGTCAGACCGTCGGCGAACTGCAGGTTCTTGATGCCCGCAAGCGATGCCTCGGCAGCATTCGCGGTGTAGGCGTTCTTGAACTTGATACTCTTGACGTCCTCGGCGCCCTTCAGCTTGTGCGTGGCCACCAGCTGGCCCTTGCCGTTATCGCTGATGGTCGTCACGATGATGTAGAAGTTTTCGTCGTAGGTGACACCGCCGGCATTGCCCTTGACCTCGCGCAGCGTGTAGGTGTGCTGACCGATCTCGGTGTACTTGATGGCCTTGAACGTAACGTTACCGTTGGCGTCATTCTTGACGGTCTCGATAAGCTCAGAGTCCTCGCCCTTGGCCTCGCGCAGCTCAAAGCTGAACTCGTCGGCCTTGAGGCCACGGCCGGTCAGAGACTTGACGACCTCGATCTCGTCGGTAACGCTCGAATCGACGGGGCTTGCAGCGTAGATGTTCTTGAACTCAGTCTCGCCCGAAGTCACCTGTACGTCAGCGCTGAGCTCGCCCTTCTTGTTGGGCGTTACCGTCACGGTAATCTCCGCGACATTCCCACTGTAAGTGATGCCATCGATAGTTTGGCCGGCGTTCTTCTCGCTGACCTTGTAGACGTACGTGCCAGGTTCGGCGTATTCGATCGTGCCGAAGTCGATGGCAGCCTTGCCCTGGTCCAGGTCAGCCTTGTGCACGATCGCAGTCGTAGCCGCAGGCATCGGGGCACCGTTCTCGGACGTCAGACCAAACTCAAACTTGTCCTCTTTCGTCCACTCGCGACCCTCGAGCACCTTGGTCAGGCCAAAGCTAGCCTTGGTGTCAACCTTTGCCGGCGTCATGTCGTACTTATAGCTGATCTTGCCGTTGTTGCCCAAGTAGGAATTGACATGCGTAGCACCCGCCTTGGCGGACACGTTGTTCCACATGGGGTTGAGAACGTCGGTCGCGGTACTGGTCTTGTTGCCGCCCACGCTGTCCTTGGTAGTGTGGAGCTCGTCGATAAAGGCCAGGCGCGCGGTCCCCACGCTAAACGAAAGGTTGCCGTCCTTGTCGGCAATAATAGCGCCGTCAAACTTCGCAGCGTCGCCGCCGATAAACTCGATGACGGCAGTGGCGGACTTGGCCTCGTTGTTCTCGCCCTGCTCCTCAAACTCATCCTTGTAGTAATAGGTGCCTTTTTCTGCCAGTGAAATCTTTGCAGGCTGTGTGCATTCCTTATCGGTGTAAATTGGAGTCTGCTTCTGGAAGTAGTAGTAGCGGTTGGTATCGGCCGGCTCAAAGTTCGCAACCGTATCACCCAACGCACCGGTCTTCCACTTGTTTGCGTAGAAGTTAACGGTCTTGGTGCCGTCATCGGCAACGGTCGTATTCTTTTCGATGTAAGCCTTGAGCCCCGTGACCTTCTCAGGCGTAAACAGGTTGTCGAGCGCAGTACTCTTCACGCTCGAGGTGTACTTCACGCGGATAGGCTGAGCGCTGTCGACCGAAAGCTTGCCGTCTACGGTCTTAAAGTGGCTCAGCGGAATCAACGACGCAGAAATGCCGACCGTTACGACATCGCCCTTCTGGGGATTGTCATCACCAGCACGCTGCACGGTGATAAGCAGGTCTTTTGCCTTGTCGGTGAACTCGTAGGTGTCGGTATTGGTTTCTTTGTTGACCGTCTTGCTCGCCTCGGTAAACGGCGTGCCGTTGATGACGACTTCGGTAAATCCGTCGACCTGCATAAAGTCGCCCAGCTCGTCGGTAAACGTGATGTAGCCGGACTTGGTCTTGTCGTAGCCCTTATGGATTTCGGTCGGATAAGGCGCCTCCGATGTGATGGCCTGTGAGATGTCGTCGAAGACCTTCTTGAGCTCTTCGGCATTGGTCGCCGACTTGTAGTAGTCGGAGTTTTCCGCGCGTGTGCCGTGAGCGTTCCATGCCGTGGCATTGGGGTAGTTGCTCGATACGGCCTGCATGAACTTGTTCGCTTTATTCGCTTCGTCTGTTCCTAAATCTTGAATGTCTGCACTGGGATTCGCTCCGCTAAAGATACCGATGGTATAAACGGTGGCCTTGCCGTCCTTCATGTTCTTGGCAGCCGTCACGGCATCGTTGGCAACCTTAGAATCAAAGTCGCTAAAACTCGTTGGCGTGCCGTCGGTAAAGAACACAACAATCTTCTTGGCGTCCGCACGGCCAGAAGTTTTGATGTTTTTCTCGGCTTGTTTCATACCATAATCGGCACGCGTAGCGCCAGCAGGTCTAATGGAATCGATCGTTTCCTTAAGACTCTTTGCGCCGCCAACCGTGCACGCCGTCAACCCTTGCATTGTCTGCGAGTAGTTGTAGCTATGGCCGCCGGAGCGATACGTGTCGTTTCCAACCTTATCGGTCTCATTACCCGCAAACTTAACAATGGCAACCTTATGCTGCCTATCCACGCCCTCGATACCCTCGTTTTGCTTGGCGATGGTATCAATAAAGCTGTTCGCAGCGTTCTTCAGCGCTTCGATACGCTCGGTCTTGTCGCCTCCGCCCATAGGATCATTCATCGAGCCAGAGGCATCCAGCACCATCACGATGTCAAGCGGCGTGGTAACCGTCACGGTTGAATTGGATGTCGAAGACATAGCCGAAAGCGTAGTCAAGAAATCCGACTCTTCGTTTTCTCCGGTTGCCTCAACCGTCTTGTCGGTCCAGATTCGGCCGACGTTTTGAGTCGTCACCTTATTGCCGCTGTGGCCGGCCGCCCATTTTTCCCAGCGTCCGCTGGTGTCGGGGTCGACGACCGTCGGTCCGCTCACTGTCGGCCCGTCCATTCCTGTGCTGGACCTGGCGTTGGCCTCGGGCAGCATGGCGAATGCTGCGGCTGGCAATACCAGCACTACGGCCAGTATCACCGCCAAGAGACCCCTCGTGTACTTACTCATCGCGTCTCCCTTCTCGCGGTCTCAGACCTTGCAACAGCCTAAAGTTACGAAATGAGACACAATTTGGGCAGGTGACACATGTTCCAGATTCTGTTTTGGGCGTGAGACAAATGTCTCACCAAAGTTGAGACACGGCGTTTTCGCAGGAAAACGGGTGCGACTCGAGATTGACGAGCCAAAATGATCCGTTTTCCTCCGTCCCCGAGGGATCAATTGATGGCGCTCGCCACGAAACTGGCCTATCTACTATGTTTAGTCCGGTACCTCCGACCATAACCGCGTTTCATGAAAAACCGCAGGCGTTCTACCTGCGGCTTTCATTTCGCATTACTTGCCGTGGTCGAGGACTGCCGCCTAAACGTAGTAGATAGACCCATTTCGTGGCAGACGGGTCACGCGGCGGCCCTCGCGAGGCCAAAATGATCCGTTTCCCTCTGTCCACGGGAGATCAAGGGCTGTTACGGATATGGTGTCATTTCAAAACTATGCCGGATTACGGGGCTAAAGTCGAGGCCCTCATCCATACCTTCATTTTTTGAAAGACGGCAAGCAATCTACCTGCTGGTTTGTTTTTGCGATTTTCTGTATGGTCGGAGGTTCGCTATCCAGCCCCGTAATCCGGCATAGTTTTGTTCGTGGCGGCCCAACCGCGCGTTTAAGCGCGGGGCCGGTGGGGCATTTCCCCCACCGGCCCCTATTCCAGCTCTATACCAATGCTACTCCGACTTAGTTTCTACCGTGGGAGTCTTGTCCGCCGCAACTGGAGTACGAGCGGTGTCCATAGTCAGGCAGTGCTTGGGGCAGCTCTCGATGCACTCACCACACACCACGCAGGCATACGGGTCGATCGACCACGTTCCACCCTTGCGATCGACCGCGAGCGCGCCCGCCGGACAGCGACGCGCACACATGCCGCAGCAGATACACACGTCCATGTCGTTGACGATATGCCCGCGCAAGCGCTCGGGTGCCGCGAGCTTCTCCTGCGGATAGCACACCGTTACCGGCTGCTTGACCATAGAGCCCAAGGCCGTCTTGGCAAATGTCAGTAAACTCATGCCGCGCCTACCTTTCCGTGCAGCTAATGCAGGGGTCGATGGTCAGGATAATCATGGGCACGTTGGCAAGGAGCACGCCCTGCAGCGCATGCGTCAGACCCGCTAGGTTCTGCGACGTCGGCGTGCGCACGCGGAAACGGTCCAGGTTCTTGGTGCCGTTGCCGCGCACATAGTAATACGCCTCGCCACGCGGCTGCTCAATCACAACCTCGCCGCGCGCGCCGTCGGCCGGCGTGAGCTTGGTGCGCCCACCGATGCCGTCGTGCGGAATCTTGCCCACAAGCTCCTTGATAATGTCCATAGCCTGCGTGACCTCGGCACAACGCACCTGGCAGCGGGCATAGCAGTCGCCGTCGGTCACCACGATGGGCTCAAACGCGGCCAAGTCCGCATAGGCACCGTCGCCGAACATACGCACGTCGTAATCCACGCCCGAGGCGCGACCGAACGGCCCGACCATCGAAAGATCCAGCGCGTCCTTCTTGCTGATCACGCCCACGCCATGCAAGCGCTCGCCGCAGCTGGCATCATCTAAAAACGTATGCACCAGGGCCTCGTAGTCGGGGCGCATGGCATCGAGCGTCTGGACGATTCCCGCCAACTCGGAGTCCTCGATATCGTGCTTAAGGCCGCCGATCTCGTTGATCGACAGGATCACGCGCCCGCCGCAGGTGCTCTCAAAGATCTTGAGAATCTGCTCGCGCAGGGTCCACGAACGATAGAACAGCGCCTCAAAACCAAAGGCATCGGCGAGCAGTCCCAGCCACAGCAGGTGCGAGTGAATGCGCGAAAGCTCGTGCAAAATGGTGCGGATATACTGCACGCGGCCGGGCACCTCGATGTCGAGCATGCGCTCGCAGGCGCTGGCATAGCCGCAGCTGTGGCCCACGGCGCAAATGCCGCAGATGCGCTCGGCGATGTAGCCAAACTGATGCATATCGCGCTTTTCGGTGAGTTTCTCGAGCCCGCGGTGCACAAAACCGATCTGCGGAATTGCCTCGATGACGCGGTCGTCCTCGATCACCAGGTCCAGATGAAGCGGCTCGGGCAGCACCGGGTGCTGCGGGCCAAACGGAATGACGGAGCGATGAGCCATGGACCTTACGCCTCCTTTTTCTGCTTGTCGCGGGCGGCCTTGGCGGCAAGCGCCGCGCGGACCTTGGCTGCTTTCTCGGGATCCATGGCGGCGAGCTTTGCCTCCATCTCGGCAGCCTTGAGCGCGGCCTTCGCAGCGGCATCGTCATGCTGAGCATCGGAGCCGGCAGCCGCAGCGGGCTGGGCGACGGCAGCGCCCGCAGCATCGCCGACACCCGCAGCGCCCTCCCCCGCAGCGGCCGTGGCAGCGGCGGCCTTCTCGGCCGCAGCCTTGCGCGCCTTAGCCTCGGCAGCGGCACGGACCTTCATGGCCTTCTCGCGCGCGGCCTTCACCTCGGGCGTGATCACACTCATGGGCTCGGCAGTCGAGACCTGGTAGAAAAAGCCCTTAAAGTCAATCTGCATGTCAGTGATGGCAAGACCAAACAGGTCATGCGCCTCGTTCTCAAACGGGAACACCGCCGGATAGTACGAGCTGATGGACGGAATCTCCTGGTACCGGTCGATACCCTCGACCACCAGGTTCTCGATCGCATAGTTGCCGTCCTGCGCGATATGCTCCCGAGCAGCGCGGACGTTGATGAACGTATAGACCAGGCGATACGAGCCGTCGTCCACACAGCGCTCGGCGTGCATTTGCACAAAGCGCGCGCCGACGCCCTTGAGCGCCTGGACATGCGACAGAAGCTCGTCGATCCCGACGGTGGTATAGATTGCCTTTTGCATTACTCGGCCTCCTTTGCAGCGGCTGGCGCACCGTCAGCCGTACCTGCGTCGACACCGGCCCCGGCCCCCGCAGCCACAAACCCGTCCTCGCCCAGCTCAACGCCACCGTCCCAGGTAGCGGCGCCGCCCACGGTGAGCGGATCGCCGCCGGCGCGCATCACGGCCTCCTTCTGGTCCAGGATGCCGCACGCCTCCACGATGGCATCGATCACGGTCTCGGGACGAATGGCGCACCCGGGCGCGTACACGTCCACGGGAATCGCGCGGTCCACGCCGCCGATCACGTTATACGCATCGCGGAACACGCCGCCCGAGCACGCGCAAATGCCGCACGCCACCACGCACTTGGGCTCGAGCATCTGGTTGTAGATCTGGCGCACGACGGGCAGGTTCTGGGCATTGACCGAACCCGTCACCAAAAAGATATCCGCATGCTTGGGGTTTCCGGTGTTGACCACGCCAAAGCGCTCCGCATCGAACAGCGGCGTGAGCGAGGCCAGCACCTCGATATCGCATCCATTGCAGCTCGAGCCGTCGTAATGAATAACCCACGGCGAGCGCGACATTTTATGATCCATGGATGCCGCCTCCTAAATAAACACGTCGACGAGGATGGGCATAAGGTTGAGCAGGCCAAACACCAGCGCCACGCCCCAGCCGAGCTTAAAGCAGCTGCGCCAGGTGCTGCGGGCAAAGGTGTTGTCGATCAGGACCTCGACAAAGTACGTCGCAGCCATCACGACCAGGGCGACCACCCAGCTCACCGGGTTGTCCCAGACAAAGAACATGCCCACCCACATCAAAAACAGCACGGTCTCGCACCAGTGCATAAGGGTCATCTTGGCCAGCGTGCCGCCGCTCATCTCGGTGGCGACGCCCTGGACAATCTCCTGATGCGCGTGATGCGAGTATGAAAGATCGAACGGCGACTTGCGCAGCTTGATGGTAAGCACCGCAAGCAGCGCGAGGAAAATGGGCGCGCTGTACACGATGATGGGGGCCGACTGCCCCGTCACGGCGATGGAATCGAAGCTGTCGGTGGCAAGGTACAGGCCCACGCTCATCAGCAGAACGGCGGGCTCGTAACTCATAACCTGCAGCAGCTCGCGGTCGGCGCCGACCTGGGCAAACGGGCTTTGCGTCGAGGCGGACGCCAGCACCACAAAGATCGCGGCGAGGGTCACCATAAAAGCGCACAGCAGCGTATTGGAGCCCGACACAAAGATGCCGCCGCCCACGACGGTAAAGATGAGCGCGCACGCCATATAGGTATCGTCCATGGTGTTTACGCTGGCGGGGGCCTTGCGCAGCAGCTTGGCTACATCGTAGAACGGTTGCAGCAGGCGCGGTCCCACGCGGCCCTGCATGCGGGCCGAAAGTTTGCGGTCAACGCCGTCGATCAGGCCGCCCACAAGCGGCGCCAGCAGAGCAAACGCCACGGTGCCTATAAATATGCCCACGACACCCGAACCCTCGAAATACTTGCCGCGCAGCACCGAGGGCGCGCTCATGGCAAGTCGCTCGGGCCCAATCCACGCGCAACACAGCAGCGCAAACAAGATGATGCTGCAGCACACGACGCTACCCGCGGGGCCAATACGCTTCTCGCCAAGGGCGTCCTCCGAGTACCAATTGCGCTTTTCGGCCTTCACCTCGTGCCCCATCGAGCCGCGGAAATGGCGATATTTGTCGGTTCCCACGCCCGAAAGATATACGTTTACATGCGGTTTGTTGCTCACTCGGAATGAAGTCAGCAGCACCACGGCGATAAACGCCACGATAACCACCATCAGGTACATGGCGTCCTTGCCAATAACGTGCGGCACGCGGCCAAACACCATGGCCAAGTAAGGCGACACCAGACCGCTCGAGATAACCGGGAACGCCACGCAGCACAGAATCAGCAGCGCGGCGATGGTGTTGAGGGCCATCCATTCGGTCTTATGGACATTGACCTCAACGTTTTGAGCCGTGGGGTCGACGCCCGAAAGCTTGGCAAGCCACTTGCCCCAGAAGTAAAACGTCGCGGCCGAGCCAAAGGCAAGCACCATGATCATGAGCACGTTGCCGGTCTGCGCGAACGCCACCAGAGCGCCCCACTTGGACACGAGCATGCCAAACGGCGCCACAAACATGCCCATAATGCCCAGCATCATCAGACGCGTCAGGTGCGGCATGCGGCTGAACATACCGTCCATGTCCTCGATATTGCGGCTGCCGATATGATGCTCGGCCGTGCCCACGCACAGGAACAGCAGCGACTTTGCCACCGTGTGGAACAGGATCAGGAAGATGGCCGCCCATACGGCCTCGGGCGCGCCGACACCCAAGCAGGCACTGATGAGGCCCAAGTTGGAAATGGTGGAGTACGCGAGCACGCGTTTGGCGTTGCTCTGCGAGATGGCCATGAGGGCAGCGAGCAAAAACGTGATGGCGCCCACACTCGTGACCATAAAGCCAGTCACGGGATAGATGGCATAGAGCGGGCTGAGCTTGACCATCAGGAACACGCCGGCCTTGACCATGGTGGACGAGTGCAGCAGGGCGCTCGTGGGCGTGGGGGCAACCATGGCACCCAACAGCCAAGTGTGGAACGGCATCTGTGCGGCCTTGGTGAGTGCGGCGAGCGACAACAGGATGACCGGCATCACCAGCAGCGCGGACTGCGCGGTTCCGGCGCCGGAAAGCTCGATCATGCCCGAGATGGTCAGCGGCATGCCGTTAACGTGCAGGTACATGAGTCCGGCCAAAAACGCGATGCCGCCCAGCATGTTGAGGATGATCTGGGTAAAGGCGTTTTTGATGGCTTCGGGCGTGCGCGTGTAGCCAATCATGAGGAACGAGCACACGGTGGTGATTTCCCAGCCGCAGAACAGCCACTCCAGGTTGTCGCTCGTCACGATGACGAACATGGCCGAGAGGAACAGGAACATAAGCGCCAGGAACTGCGGGCGACGGTCGGGCGCGGTCTGCCCGCGCAGCGCGGCCTCGTGCTCGTCATGGGCCTGGAAGTCCTTCATGTAGCCCAGGGCGTACACGCAGATGAGGCTGCCGACAATGCCGACGGCAAGCACCATGATCACGCTCATGTAGTCCAGGTAGAGCGGCGTGGCGGTGACGGCCTCTGCCGCAGGCAGCGTCATGGCCGCAAAGGCGACCGAACCCACCAGCTGCACCACGCCGAGCACCGTGGTGAGCATGTTCTTATATTTGTGCGCGTTGTACAGGATGACGGCGCACAGGATCACATCGATGACGGAGCTGATGATCGAAAGCACGTGCGAGGTGCCCGGCGCAACCTCGAAGCTCTGCGGACCCGCGCCAAAAAACATGACGGCGACTACAACCGTCACCGCCATGATGATGCCGGAGCCTATAAGCCCCACCGCATCGCGGGCGCGATCACCGCGCGCGAGCAGCATGCCCAGCGCCGGTACCAGCGGAAATAGGGTAAGGAAATACAGTAGCGTCATACCATCACTCCCCCATGCAAAAACGCTGCAATTGTTTAACATTATAGCTCAGTTGAGGAGTAGCGGCGGCGGGTTTTCGGTCAACTGGGGAGTTTTAGGCGTACGGGGTAAGGAGTCTGTCCGCTTTGGAGCAGAGAGGCGGCAAGAAAAATGCGCCCCTGTGGGCGCACCATCCCGTTTGCTATTCCGCCTTTTTAACGCGCGGCTTGCGACCGCGCGGCTTATCGACCAGTGCGGCCTCACCGCTCTCGCGGTACTGACGGCACCAAGCCTTGACCGAAGACTCGCTGGGAATCTTGTGCTTGATCATGGCCTCGCGAACCGTCAAGCCGTTTTCCAGACGGTCCTTAACCACAGCGAGCTTTACGTCGTACGAGTAGGTGTGATGATGCGAACCGGCATTGAGAACGGCGTCGGCACCGCCCACGGCATACGCGCGGGCCCACTGACGAGCCGTGGCCTGGGGAATGCCAAGCTCCGCGGCGAGGGCGCGATGACCGACCCCCTCTTGGAGGATCTCGACGGCGCGCTGCCTAACCTCGGGCGCATGCGTGCGAGTCCTAGTTGCTTCCGACATACCTGCCACTTCTTAGCCTTAACCGTTAATCTGCTTTCTTACGTGCAAGTTAGATAGTAACATTTTACTGTTTGCTCAAAGCAGTTAATTAAAATAGACGCGGCGTTATCTGGGCATTTGGCACCAAATTACGACATTTCTTTATCGATTATTTACGCTGGTAGCTGACTCGCAGCTAATCGTCATTCGCTTGTCAACAAAATTGGCATCTCTTTATGTCCTTTGATATAGAGGATATAGTTATTAACCCCTCCCCCAATAATTTTGAGTGATCTGCGAGGCAGTAGACGTCCTCACTCCTCATGGTTACCGCGCATTGCCATCCACCGGAGCAAAACAAAAAGGGCGGGACCTGCTGCGCTTGCAGGCCCCGCACCGGTTGACACCCGACGGGGCACAGCCGGGCGAGACGGATCCGTGCTACCGCCCCGCCTGGCCGCGATGTTCAACTACAGCTCGTTGGCCGCGTGATACGCCGTGCGAATGGCGCTCGCAATGTCGGCGGTGCGCTCGCCCGAGCAGTCGCCCACGCAGGTCACGGGCACCGTCACGCCGTCCAGGTCAAACGCGTTGGCCTTGGAGCCCACGGCCATCACCACGTAATCGCAGGCGATCTTCACCGGCTCCTCGGTGCCGTCCTCGATGGTGCGAATGGCCTCCACACCCTCGTCGGTAATGGCGGTCAGGCGGGTCTTCACGTGCTGCTCCACGTTGTGCTCGGCAAAGTCGCTCATGATCAGCGGCAGAATGGTCTCGGACTCGCCCGCGGCAATCTTGTCGAGCATCTCCACGATCGCCACCTCGCAGCCGTGCTGCAGCAGGTACTCGGCAGTCTCGGTGCCCACCAGGCCACCGCCAATGACGACGACGCGGCCGCTGAGCTCCACCTTGCCGGCCAGCACGTCCCAGCTCGAGACGACCTTGTCCGAATCGGCACCCGGAACGGGGATGACCACGTCGTGCGCGCCTACGGCCACAATCGCAGCGTCGGCGGCGTTGAGGTCCGCGGGGCTAGCGACGTGGTTGAGCTCAACCTTCACGCCCAGGCCAGGCAGAATCTTCTCGTAGTACTCGACCGAGCGCATGATCTCGTCCTTGCGCGGGGGCGCGGCCGCCAGCACAATCTGGCCGCCCAGATGGTCGCTCGCCTCGTAGACGGTCACGTCGTAGCCGCGCTTGGCTGCCACGCGCGCGGCCTCCAGGCCGGCGATGCCGCCGCCCACCACGGCGATCTTCTTGTCGCCCTCGCCCGGCTTGATGGCGATGGTCGCCTCGTCGCCGTTCTCGGCATTGAGCACGCACGAAATGTACTTGCGGTTTTGAATCGCATCGACGCAACCCTTGTTGCAGTTGAGGCACTCGCGGATGGGCTCACCCGTGGCGGCCTTCAGTGCAATGTCGGGGTCGCACATGAGCGAGCGGCCATAGGCGATGATGTCGGCGGCGCCGTCTTCCAGAATCTTCTCGCCGGCCTCGACCGAAACCACGCGGCCCACGGTTGCCACCGGCACGGAGACCAGGGCCTTGACGCGCTCGGCCACGGGCAGCGTCCAGTTGTAGGGCATGGCGCCCATGGGCGGAATGGTGTCGCCCATGTTGCCGGTGTGGTTGGCCTGCGCGACCTGGATCATGTCGATGCCCGCGCCCTCAAGCAGCTTGGCAAACTCGCAGGCCTCGTCGGGCTGCAGGCCGCCCTTGCCGCGCGGCGTGCCGTCGGGGTTCTCCATAATCACGGGGAGCTTGTACTCCACCATCAGCTGCGGCGCGGCTTCCTTAATGGCAGCGACGACCTCCAGCGCGTAGCGAACGCGGTTCTCGAACGAACCACCGTACTCGTCGGTGCGCTGGTTGAGGATGGCCGAGCACAGCGAACCCACCAGGCGGTCGCCGTGGACCTCGATGGCATCGATCCCGGCCTGCTGTGCGCGAGCGGCCGAGGCAGCGATGGCCTCCTTGATCTGGGTGAGTTGCTCCACACTCGCCTCGTTCACAAAGTGCTGCATGTCGTGGTGCAGCTTGGCGTAGGCCTGGTTGCGGATCTCGTTGGACTCGGCCATCTTGGCGGCAAAGGTCTCCTCGTCGCCGGCGGCCTTGGCCTCCTGCGCGGCCTTGGCGGCGGCCATGGATCCCATGACCATGCGGCCGACACCGGGCACATCGTACTCGGGGTGGAACAGCTGCAGCGCGACCTTGGCGCCGTGCTTGTGGACGACGTCGGCCAGGGCCTTAAACGTGGGGATCTGGGCGTCGGTTGCCAGCTTGGGCGTGGGGCTCGCGGTCATGACGGGAGCGACGTCGCCGATGACGATGTAGCTCACGCCGCCACGGGCCAGGCGCTCGTAAAAAGCCAGGCTGCGCTCGCCGATGGAACCGTCACGCTCCTCGTAGCCGGTGGTCAGCGGCGGAAACATAATGCGGTTCTTGAGCTCAAGGGGGCCAACCGTAATGGGCTGGAGCAGCTTGGATGCAGGTGTGGTCATGGACATTCCTCTCTTGTAGGCGCGGCGGCGATGTTGCCGCGTAGTTGTCTAGAGGATATAACATGGGGGCACAGCGGCACAACGGAAATCGGCGAATATCAGGTGGCGGCAGGTGGATGGGGGTGGGCGGGGCGGCCCGTCGGTTTGTCTCAATCTGTAACAGTTACGCGGCAAAACTGGGTCTTACTGTTACAGATCAAGATATTCCTCTCGACCCATCCTCAACAATCTCGATCTGTAACAGCTAGGCCCACTTTTGACCCCTACCTGTTACAGATCGAGACAAACCAAACCCGCCTGCTAGAAAATCTCAATCTATAACAACAACTCGGCAAAATCCGTCCCTCGTGTTACAGATTTAGACAAACACGACCCAACCCACCGGTATATCTCGATCTGTAACACCCAGCCGCCTAAATCGGGTCTAGATGTTACAGATCGAGATTTTGTTTGAGAGGCCGAGAATTGGACCGAAAACACGGTCCCGGAATAACAAAAAAGCTCGCCGGCTAGGCCGACGAGCTGCAAGTTCTTGGTCGCGGGGGCAGGATTTGAACCTACGACCTCCGGGTTATGAGCCCGGAGTAATTCCTATTAACTATAGTAAATCAATAATAATTACAGTAAAGAAAATAGCAGGTATTCAGCCTATTCTGCTCATGGTTGTTTATGATTTACAAAAAGTTTCACCCGCAATTCACCCGCAATTTTGCACTTGTGGGTGAATTTTTTTCACGATTCGGGATACGATACTCCCTGCCCGTGCCTTTAAAGGCACGGGCAGGGAGTATCGTATCCAACCCATCAGCGGAGACGCGCCCATGGCTATCGAAAAGGGCCGAAAGCCCAACACTTGGCTCATCACCTTCAACCTTCCGGAAAAGGACGCCAATGGGAGGTACAAACGCGCGCCCAAGCGAACGGTGCATGGACTCAAATCGGATGCCAAAAAGGAACTTGCCCGCTACCGGCTCGAATACGAAGACGGACAGGTTGCTGGATCAAAAGATACCGTTGCAAGCTATTCGAGCAGGTTCCATGCCCAGCACAAATTGAACTCGCCCCTCGCCTATGACCGGGAAGCACTTGAGATCAAAAAGATCGAAAGGCTTTTCCGCGGCATGGCACTCACATCCCTAACTCCCTCGCGAATCCGTAATGCATATTCGGCCGAGCGCGCGAGGCGAGCGGTGTGGACGGAAGACTGCGGAGACGAAAGGCCACTTTCAGAAAACGGCCTCTACAAGGTCCATGTCAAACTAAGACAGGTACTTAAACAGGCATATCGAGATGGGGAAATTCCCAACAACCCCGCAGATATGGTCGATTTCCCAAAGCCGCCTCAAGAAAACAAGAGGAACAGCCTCACCCTCTCTGAAGCCCGAAGATTCAGGAAAGCCGTGCTCCGTAAAATTGAAACAGAGGGAGATGCCAAATACGTCGGAGTCCTCATCATCCTTGGAACGGGTTGCAGACGCGGTGAGATGCTAGGGCTTAGCTGGGGCGACGTCGATTTCTCCAACAATACAATCACGTTTTATAACCAATATGCAAAGGACAAGGTGCTCCGCAATCCCAAAATGGGCTCAGCAGGCCGGCGTGTTTGCATGGATGACACCTTGGCACGAATACTCGCCATCTGGAAGAACAGCCAGCGTCTTGACCTAGAGCACATCAATGACCTCCGTCAGAAGCACTCCATAGAGCCTCTCACCCAGGACGAGCGCATGCCAGTCATCAACGGAAAATACGGGCAACGGATTGACCCAGACGGTTTCGACAAGTTCTTCCGGAACTTCTGCGTCGATAACGGCTGGGGCGAATACACGATAGGCGTCGTCACCAAGACTTATGGCGGAAGAACGTTCACGCGGGGAAAAGGCTATCAGGGACTAACTGTCCACGAGCTCCGGCACACCGTCGCTAGCCTTCTCGTTGCCGAGGGCCTGGACGTCAAGACCGTTCAGGCCCAGCTTGGCCACAAGTCCGCCTCGACCACGCTCAACATCTACGCCCATGCATTCGAGGAACGTTCCCGTGTGGCCGGGGACACCATTGGCCGTCTGCTGAACGGGTAGGTCCGCGCCCTTGGTCGGTTAAGACTCAGGTGCAGAATATTCCACTGTAAATGAGGGGTACCGCCCGCTCCTACGCTTAAACGTCCAGCCGTCCCGTTCCATCTCGCGCATCACGGAGTCAACTTCCGCTTCCTTACCCGGCGCCCCGATGCATTCGCATATCGACGACAAGGTGAACGAGCGCCCGACCAAATGCGCCGCGATCACGCATCTGATCCGCCGAGCCCTTTCCTCCTTCTTCACCTTCTTGTTATAAGAATCCCTACAGATTGCATCACAGTACTGGCGAGTCCTTTCCCCTCTGTGGATCACAAAGGCCCTGCCACAATTGCGGCAGGCCACAGACCTGCCTTCTATCGCCTGTCGCGCGAAGGCGCACCAGATACGCTCCAGCGCGCACTCATAGAACTCTGTCGAGACTCTTCCCAACTCATAATCAAGAGAATTGCGCCTTGTGTGAACCCTGACCATGACGTCATATAAGTTGCCGTACATTTTGTACCAAACCGGATTCGGGCAAAGAATCGAATTCACGAACACCGAATAGTCCCCGCCGTCGGGAAGCGCCCCAAATCGATACGGGTCCGACCCGGCCTCGCAATCGGCGCTACCTCCCTCGACGCGAACCACGTAAAGGGCATCAACGGAATCGCCATTCCGGACGCAAACAGATCGCATGCCATCCTGGGGAGAAACAACAAACCCCTTCGATAACTCCGACAGCTTTTTGTTCTGATACAGGTCGAAACGTCTCTTGGCCCAATCGCTGTGACGAATAAAGATAGGGTAGGGAGAAGGCTCACACCTTACGCCACCCTTGCTTTCGAATCCACCTCGATAGTACACGCCCGCCGGTTCGTCAGAGGCCGACACAGCCGGAAACGCGCGATGGTATTCGCTTTCTCCGACGGTAATCATCCTACCGTAAGCCCCCGGAAATCCGAGATCAGAGATATAGATCGCTTTAAGGACCCGAAGCTCATCGGTAACCGCCCTGCACAGCTCGACCTCTGAAGACATAAATCGCCAATACGTTTCGTCACTTGCGGCGTCCCTCATTCGCATCGCGCACGATAGCGCACCGGCGGCCGCCCTCCACCAGTCAACAGGTTCTCGAACCGTTAGGCCACAGACCATGCCGCTGTCGAAATCATACGTTCCAAAAAGAGGGCCGATTTCATAGGCAAGATCAATGAGCTCCTCGAAGGAAGGGTCGACGAGGCGGTATTCATTCTCCCTATCGGCGACATGCGCTAGGCACCTATATTGCCCCGCACGAACCGGGGCAATATAGGTGCGCCCGGGAATGGGCTCGACAAGGTTGATCAGCCTTGATATGACGTCGTCCGAATCAACCCTCGGCATCGGCGCATCCCGATTAAACGGCGTGTCGTCAAAGGTAAAAACAAGATCGTCGTCTTCGATGTCGACGGTGAAGCAATTCCCCAACAGACCGGTTTCTTTATCGAGCGCGAGCCCCACCCGTTGCCGCCATCTCAGCCCGTTCTGCAATCTTAACTCCCATTTAACTATTCAATAACAATTCATTTTCGCAGGTAATCAGCCTGTTTCCAACCTGATACCCGAACTTGCCAGCGGCCATTCCTCACCATAGGAAACCAAGCGAAACTACAGTCAGCTTGCGCGAGCCACTCTATCCCACACGATATTAAGGAGGAAACATGGATACTGAGGCCTCCGTCGATTATCACCTTAACGACGGGCCCCTTTTCTGGTCCCCCGACCGCGTCATGACGGAGCTGGGCGTCAGCCGCCCCACGGCCTACAAGCTGATGCACGCCTCCGGCGCGTGCACCAAGGCTATGCGCCACATCCGCGTGTTCGCACCCAGTTTCATCTCTTACATCAACTCGATCACTGACGAGGAGAAGCGCGATGTCTAGCCCCAACCATACTCCCGCCGTGCCGCCGGCCTTCCGCAGCGGCATCCGTCCCCTGCTCGACCGCCTCGACGCCGTCTTCACCGGCGCCGACGGCCGCGTTACCTTCGAGCCCGCTCCGCTCAGCGCCGAGCTCAACGGGCTCGGCGAGGAGCTCGTGCTCCTCACTGGCGTCGCCGGCGGCGGCAAGACGGACCTCATCTTGAACATGGGCCTCTCCATGGCGCGCCATCGCCGCGTGGTGATTGCCAGTTATGAGATCGCCCGCGCGGCCTGCGTTCGTCGCATCCTTCCAGCCGCGTCGTGCCTCGTCCCCGGCGGCACGCCGCTCACCGAGGCGGACTTTAGCGACGACGACAAGCGCGAGGCTGCCGATGGCACCATCGCGGCCGTCCGCGCCATCTCAGACAACCTCGTCATCGTCGACGACCTCACGATGGACGACGTGCGCGGCCACAGCATCGAGGGCCTCACCGAGGCGGTGCACGCCATCGCCATCCGCGATGGCCTCCCGCCGGCGGTGATTGTCGACTACGCCCAGCTGGTCACCGTATCGACGCCGGCGTTCTCGACGACCGATATCCTCGACCGCGTGTCCTTCGGTCTCGCGCAGATTGCGCATCACGAGCGCACCCCCGTCATCGCCGTCGCCATCACCGGCAAGGACGGCAGCTTCCGCGGCACCGCCAAGCTCGAGTTCGATGCAGACGTCATCCTCTCGATCAAGACCGACCGCGAGGATGCCGAGAACGGCAGCCGCGATCTCCATGTCGATGTCAAGAAGAACCGTAACGGCGCTGCTGGTGGCCGCGTCGATCTGACGTACTGGCCGGCGTATCACCACTTCGCCGGCGTCGCATAGCAATCTGCGGGGCGCGTTTGCGCCCCGCCCAACCCCAAGGAGTCTCATATGAGCACCATTAACACCAAAAACAAGATCGTCCAGAAGGGCTACGGCCTCCCCCTCGTCATCGATGTTGCCGGCCGCCGCTACACCTACCGCGGCAACGACAACCCCCGTTTCCTCAACATTGGGTCGCTTCTGACCGCGAAGAGCATCTGGATGCTTCGCTTCAAGCGCAAGATCGATGGCCTTCCGGAGGCTTTCATCGTCTTCAGCAACACCCGTCAGCCGCTTGATCCCGTCGAGTATCTCGCCGACATCGATGAGCTCTACGGCATCCCCGACGATGAGCTCGTCAAAATCGCCGCACGTCGCTACATTGTCGACGGCTTCGACGAGGCACACGACGTCTTCTGCGATCGCTATATGGATCGTCTTGAAAGCTTTGGGCAGGACCTTGGCATCTTCACCGCGATTCCGGCTCAGTATCTTGAGATCGTCCCGAACAACCCCTTTACCTTCCAGGATATCGAGGACCTTGACTATTAGTTGATCGCCTGCCGCCGCCCACACGGACGGCGGTTTTTCTTCGATAGGAAGAGAAAACATGTCCACAAAAAATGTAAGCGTAAAGCTCGACTCAAGGCTCTATACCGCCCTCAAGACGCGGGCCGCGCTCGACGAGTCCAACGTCAGCGACGAAATCCGCTCGCTCCTGCGCTCGGCACTCGCCGCGGAGGGGCTCGACCTCTACGGCAACGAGGTCGCGGGCTTCATCCGCGGCGTCGTCGACGCCCGCATGGACGTCGCCGCACTCGACATCGAGCGCAAGCTCGACGCCACCGAGGACCGCATCGCCGCGGTCCTCTCGCGCCCCATGACTGCCGCCATCATGGCCGGCCTCATGTCGGCAGACGTCCTCAAGGCCTCCTACGCCTCGCTCGACGACGTCCCCGTCGCGGACATCTGGAAGAACTACCTCGCGCAGGCCGGCGAGCTCAGCCGCGCGGGCCTCGGCAAGATCGACGAGGTGAAGCTCCACGCGCGCGAGCGCGCCGATGGCTAGCCCACCCGTCATCGTCAACCACTCCGTCGTCCGCGCGGGAGCGTCCGCGAGGGCGACCGCCGCAGGCCTGGCGGCATACGCCGGCACCCGCCGCGGCGTCGTCATCGAGGTAAGCGAGGCGGACGGCAGGAGGCTCGGCGTGGACGGCCTGGCCGCCTACGCCGCGAACAGGACCGGCTCGACGGGCGGCCTCTGGGGCGCGGACGGGCCCGTGCCGGTTGCCGAGGCCAGGCGCGCCATCTCGGGAAACGCCGGCGCTGTCCTCACGACCGTCGTCACCGTCCCCAACGAGATCGCCCCGGAGGCCGGGCTCGACCGGCTGGAGACGTGGCAGGCGCTCGTGAGGTCCGAATGGCCGAGACTCTTTTCGGAGATGACGGGCGTCCCCGAGAGCCGCGTCGAGTTCTACGCCGCGATGCACGTCAACGGCACGAGCCACCACGTCCACATCCTCACGGTCGACCGCGAAGGCGAGTGGGACGCGCTGCTCCCCAAGCGGAAGATGGAGGCGGCCAGGATCGAACTCTCCTCCAAGGCCATGGCACCGCTGCTGCGCGAGACCTACATCGAGCGCGACCTCGCGAGGGAGGCGGTCCTGGACGCCGTCGCCCGCATCGACCGGAACGAACTCGACGTCGAGCTGCCGCGCGACGGCAGGATCGAGGCGGCGCACCTGAGGCGGTTCCACCCGGAGACGTCCGCCGCGCTGAGGGAGGCCCTCGACCGGGCGGCCTCCGACTTCCCCGAGCTCGCCGGCGCACTGGACCGCTATAAGAAGGCCGTCGAGAGGTGCGCCGACCTCAAGTGCCTGACCGGGGAGGCCCGAGACGCCTATGTTCGCAGGGCCGCCGACGACTTCGGCCTCCGCTGCGAGAACGCCGCCCTGCGCGTCATGGTCCCCGACAGGGCGCCGGCGCGCGAGCAGACGCCGATGCGACGCGCCACGCCCGGAACCGGCCCGGCGACGGAGAGGCGGCGGGAGGCCGGCCTCGCCACCGAGGCCCGGGCCTGTATCCCGAAAAGGCGCCTTGAGGCAATCGGCCGAAAGGTCGCCCGCGGCCAGTCGATCGAACGCAACGACTTAAAGGGGTGCCCCACGGCGGAGCGGATCTTCCGGCAGGTGCCGTCGGCCGGCCCGGCCCTCGGACGCGCAGCCGCGATGACGGCCTTCATCGCAAGGGAGGCCACGCGGGACGCCGGTGGCCGCGACATGGGGGACGAGGCCGGAGAGAGGGTCCTGCGGCTCATCGCCTCGGCCCTGCGGATCCTGGCATCCGGCGGCACCGGGCCGTCGAGTGCCCCGACCGTGAAGATTGCGAACAGGATAGAAAGGACAATGAGAAGATGAAACCCAAATCCTTCAACCGCAACATGAGGAGGGAGCTCGCCGACACGCTGGCGGCCCACGGTATAGTCGCCGGCGTCGCCGCCATCGCAACCGTCAGCTCGTGGGACTACGCGAGCTGGTGGATGACATCGCTCGCCTCCGACCTCTCCACCCTGCTGCACTTGCAGGTTGGCGACCCGGGGGCCGAGCCCGACACCGTCCTCCGCAACCCGTTGGATACGCTCGCCGACACGTTGGCAACCGGGAAAGTGGGCGGGCTGCTGGCCGCGGTCGCAGCCGTCGCAGTCACCATCATGGTCCTCGGCCTCGTCTCGTGGGCACGTTCGTGGCTGAGGCTCCACGACGGGACGTTCGCCGGCGACCGCGCGCCCACGCGCACGCACGGGGACGCCTGGCTCGAGTCGAGGCCGTCCAGGGTCGCAAGGCGCTGCCCGCCGTGGGACGGGAAGGAGGCCGCGAGGGGGCTCGTTGCGGCCGGCTGCGTCGGCGGCGGGATCGCGATGGTCCCGGCCATCCACTGCCTCATAAGGGCGGGCAGCGGCGCAGGCAAGACGAGAAGGTCTCTTGCCGTCAGCGTGGCCGCCGCGATCGACCGCAACGCCCACGGGATCCCGACCTCCGTCATCGTCCACGACCCGAAGTCCGAGATCCGCGCATGGACCGAGCCGCTCGCCAGGAGGGCCGGGATGGAGGTCGTCGCCATTCGGCTCGACGAGCCCGTCAAGTCGGCGAGGTTCAACCCCCTCGACCGCGCCATCGCGGCACTCGGGACCGAGGGCGTCGCCGGTGCCGTGGCCGAGCTCCGCGAGCTGTCGTCCGCCATCGTGCCCGATGCCTTCTCCTCTGGCCAGAGGTTCTTCACGGACGCCAGCCGCAACCTGCTGACCGGCCTCTGCCTGCTCGCGATAGCGGACGAGCGGATCCCCGACGGCGCGCGGAACCTCTCGACCGTGCTCGCGCTCCTGGAACCCCGCGACGGGAAGAGCGCCGTGAAGTCGCTGGAGGAGCTCGCCGCGGACCTGCCGGCGGGAAACCCGGCGCGCCAGTTCCTCCTCGTCGCCTCGTCGAACGGCGGCGGAGGGGAGGCCCTCGTCTCCACCGCGCGCAACTACCTCATGTCCTTCTGCGACGACGACGTCAGCCGAATGCTCTGGGACGGCGAGGTCGACCTCGCATCGGTCGGGCGCAAGCCCACCATCCTCTACATCGCCAGCGCGACGGACCGAGGGGACCGCGGCGCGCTCGTCTCGTGCATCTTCTCCCAAGCGCTGTCGGCGCTGCGCGAGACCGCGCGCCTGTCGGGCGGCAGGCTGCCGGCCGAGACCCTGCTCGCCATCGACGAGGGGTCCGGGATCCCCAAGATTCCCCGCCTCCTCGGCGATCTCGCGGAGGTCCGCAGCATCGGCCTGCACGTCGTCTTCGTGCTCCAGAACACCCGCCTGCTCGAGGCCCGGTGCGGCTACTCCAGGGCGGAGTCGGACGCGCTGCTGGCGCTGCTCGGCACCCAGGTCGTCCTCTCGGTAGAGTCCGTCGGCGAGGCGGAGGAGATCAGCAAGCGACTCGGCGACTACAGTGTCAAGACGACCGGGCAGAGCTCCACCAAGGGGACGCAGAGCTCCTCGTCCGGCAAGTCGTTCTCCGTGGCGCGCCGTCCGCTGATCACCCCGTCGGAGCTCATGGCCTGGAGCGCGCGCGAGAACGGCGCGCTCGTGATCGACGCGGAGGGACCGATGGCGCTCGCCAGCCGCGACATCACGGAGACGTTCTTGGGGCCGCTGCTGGGCATGACGTCGCCGGAGGCCGAGGGCGCGCTGCTCGCGCGGGCGCTCGAGGGGGAGGCCCGCAACGACGCCCCGGCACCGGTCTGGCGTATCCCGGAGAAGCCGAAAAAGCCCAAGGGGTCGCCGTCCGGCGGCAGGAAGCGCAAGGTGTCCGCGGCGCCCGACGGGTTCTGACGCGTCATACGGCCCTGCCCGCGCAAACGGCCCTCCGTCATACGGCGCTCGGGGCGCGTATGACGGAGGGCCGCCGTCGCCTTTCCGGCTTGACCGGCAACGCTACCAGCGGAAACGAACTCGGCCCGCCGAGTTGCGCCGCAAAATCCCGGGCGCCCGTAGTGCGCCCTTATCCTGCTCCCACCGTCCAAGGCACTTGGGCGGCGGGAGTTCCGCATCCCCGGGAAAAGAAAAGCGCGGCCCATCCGGACCGCGCTTGCGCTCTCCTCCTATTTCACCCCGCGACGTAGACCGTCCGGCCCGTCTCGCAGTCGATGGTCTCGGCGTCCCCGAAACCGACCCGGACGGCCGCCCATCCGCCGGCGGCCGCCAACGCGTCGGCCTCGGACCTCGCGGCGGCAATGAGGCGCTCGAGCTCGGCCGAGCCCGCCGGCGCGGTCCCCGCCTCGAACGCGCCGCCGTCGCCGCCCGACTCGTACTCGACGACGACCGTCGAGCCGAGCGCCTCCTCGAGGGTCTCGGTCAGGCCGCCCATGCCGTCGAGGGCGTGCCCGGCGACCGTGGCCAGCGGGTAGCGGGCCATCCCGGACGCAGCCGAGCGGCCGGCCATCCGGAGTATGCCGGCGGCCACGAGTGCCTTGAGGAGTGCCGCGGGGACCGCGGCGTCGATGGCGATGTTGCCGTGCCCGCGGCACCACTCGGCCGCAGCCGGCACGTTCGCCGTGAGCACGCCCCACTCGGCCATGTAGCCGTCGGAGCGCGGGTCCGTGGCGTCGAGGAGGAGGACGGCGAGGCCGCCGCCCACGTACTCCCCGGCCACGAGGGCGAGGCGGACCGCCTCGCCCATGGAGTCGAACTCGACCGTGACCATGCGGCTACCTCCTCCTGACGGCGCTGAGCGGCTTCGGGGAGAAGTGCTCGTCGCGCTCGACGGCGGCGAACCCCATCTGGCGGTTCAGCTCCTCCATCTCCTTGATGCTGAAGTAGCCGAGCTCGTCGTCGTAGCCCTCGACGAGGCCGAACGCCTCGTCCGTGCCGTCGAACTCGAGCAGCCACCAGTCCCATCCGTTCATGCACGAGAAGTAGTGGGCATAGACCGTGGGGTCCTCTGCTCCGTCCTGCCCATAGAGCCTTGGAGCCGTCTTGGCGATTTCCCTCGTCATCAGCTGCTGCATCTCTTCCTCCGTTCCGGGCACCCTGCCCTCAACATCTCGCCCCTGCGGGCAAAGCCGAATGGCGACGCCGCGCGTCGTCGTCGGCTTTGCTCCCTGCAAAGCCGCACCGGAGCGAAGGCGGGTCAAGGGAGGTCCATGACGACCTCCACCAACCGGAGCGGAGCGGAGGTTTGTGCGGGGTCTCATGGGCCCCCTTGACGCGGCGTAGCGGAGGTGCCACCCGGCCGCGGAGCCGTGGCCATACGGCGGCGCATGCCGGATACCGGCGGCAGCAAAAGGGCCCGCCGGCGGCGGGCCCGAAGGGGAGAATATGGGTTACGCATCGTTTCCGGAAAGGGGCATCCATGACAGAAGCCGAGCAGAACCAGATCTTCGATATCAGCTACGAGATGCGCGGGCTCGCGGCGACGCTCCTCGCGGCATCCCGCGGCGACCTACAGGATCCGGACAGAATCGTCGAATATGCCGCAGGCCAAATCGACCGATTTGCCGACAATCTCGCGTCATGCATTACAGGAAAACCTTTCGACTCCGACGAGCGCCTTGATGGCCTTACGCCTAGCGGACGTTTTTGACGTTTGGCGGTTGCTCTGTGACATGATAAAAGACCCCCAAGTAGCCCGGAAAGCACGCAAAGAGGTCTTAAAGCGAAAGGGCACCGCGTATGCGTTGCCCGCCACTTCGCATTGTAGCCGATTGCTTGAGCGATTTTGATATGCAGCATTTTGACCCTGACGAGCGCTCGTCACTTTTTTGAACGGGACATTCGGAGGACAGAGGCCTTTTGACGTACGACGTTTACGTTCCGGCGACGGGTCTACACCCCCACGTCGTTCTTGGTGAGGGTGTTGTCGAACGCCCAGACCCACCAGCGCAGGTGGTCCTCAGCCCCGTGGATGTCGTCCTCCTCGTGGTAGTGCTCGAGCATGAGCTGGGTGCGCCACTGGCCGAAGCGAACGGTGTAGGTGGCCGTCTGGGCGTTCTGCACGATAGCCCCGAAGGGCTCGATCTCGAGGATCTGATCGATGGTGAAGCAGCGCCCGTCCGGCCAGCAGACGCGGATGGGGACCATGGTCCCGTCGGCGTTTGCGCGGGCGTAGACGTCGACGTACTGCTTGTGGACGCGCCGACCTGGCCTGTCGCCGCGGGCGCGCACCGTGATGCCGCCGCCGAAGTCCTTGGTGTGATCTGTCACGCGGGCGTCACCGCCATGCCGCTGCCACGCTCGACGAACCAGTCGTCGTGCTCCCACCAGACCGTCTTGCGCTGCTTTGCGATGCAGACGTCGTAGCGCACGCAGAGATTGCCGAAGAGGGCGCGGCCGAACTCGGAGCGGAAGTAGATGGACTCGACCTGCCAGGAGCGGCCGTCGGGCCAGTGGATGGTGACCGGGTCGGACGGGCCACGGTCGGGGTCGTCGGTCCCGTTGACGTCCACCGGGATGTAGATGCGGCGGTCCTCCGTGGGGATGCCGCAGGTGCCCGCGAGGGAGTGCTTCTTCATGATCATATGCCTTACCTCCCGTACACGTGTTCGTGTTTTGCTTCTACCAGTATCGGCCGGGCGTTTGGTTTTGTAAAGCGAACATGGTGTGGGGGTTGCGTGGTTGTGTCTGGGCGGGGTGGTAAAAGGGCGAGTGCTCGCGTTGGTCTATCATCTGATGCCAATACGAGCGAATGGGAGCCATCTTGTTTACTTACTATCATGTCGATAAATGGGGAAATCTCGTCGCCGTCGATCTGCTTCCCTACATCGTTGCGGCCGTTGTCTCGATTGTTCTCATCTGCTGCGTCGTCTCTCTGGTGCGAAGAGTCCTGGCGAATCCCTTTCACTACCCATACTTCGTCGAGCGGTTCGATGTCTCCGGCAGGCGCAACGTGAAGATCGACGACCTGATAGATCGCTTTATGCTCGAGCCCGCCAACTGGGAAAAGATAGTCGCGGAGCGCTCCTGCATCCAGGAGTGGAAGGCACAGCAGGAGGAATACCTGAAGACCTGCAGCCTGCGGAAGCGCCGGGAGCGGCAATACGCCAAGACACTCGACGACGCGCACGCGTTCCAGTTTGTCACGTGCCGTGAGCAGACACGCTACAGGCAGAGGAACTACGTGAAGACGTCCTACAAGGTGTCCGTGGACGATAGCGTGATGGCCGTGAGCTGGGACTGGGTTGTGAACAGGCGAAACCGCCTCGCCGCCATTAACGACGAAGCGACGCTCAGGGATTACCATGCTCGCAACCAGCGGAAGCTGATGACTAAACAGCTGCGCGAGCAGATAGCGCGAAGGGACAACTACACCTGCCAGATGTGCGGGAAGTACATGCCCGATGGTGTTGGATTGCACATCGACCATATCGTGCCGGTCGCTAGGGGCGGTAAGACCGTGCCGTCTAATCTGCAGGTGCTCTGCTCGAAGTGCAACGGGCGGAAGGGCGCGAGGTAGCCGCTTGCTCGCTATTCTTCGAAGAAGTCCGTGTCCACGGCCTTGATTTCGTAAACCTGCCTTGTGCTCACGCCGACACCGTAGTCGATCATGAGGCCGGCGAGCGCGGGGCCGTCGACGAGCACGACCGTCTGGCCGAGTAGACCTTCTGCATAGCGTCGTGCCTCCTTCGAGAACCGGGCAGTTGTGATAACCATCCGTCCCGCGGCGACACGCTATCGGGCGATGTTCATCAACCCCAATATGCAACGTCGCTATCCGCGAATCATGAATCCCCTTCAGCTGTTACTTCACCTTCCATGCGGCGGGCCAGTCGGCAGGCTGGGCCTTCTCGTTCAGGGCTGGCAACTCGTTAACGATAGCGATGGTCTCCATCGACACGGTCACGACGCGCTCGACCAGGTCGACGATATAGCGCGGGTCGTCGCTGTAGTCGTTGGGGTCGTTGACGATGCCCGACGCCTTGTCCTTGCGGACCTGATAGCGATCCATGAGCCAGCCGATGGCCGAGCGCCCATTAACGACGTACTCGTATGCCCCAAGCGGGATACCGCGCAGCGTCATGTTCTCGGCGACCTTGAGGACGGTCATGTCCTGGCCCTTGGGATGCCCCTCGTCCTTCTTGCACTTGCCGAATGCCATCTTGACCGTACGGCCAGGGTTCACCGAGTCACCGTCCTCGACAATCGATGCCCATGGGTCAATTTCCTCGTAATCGAGATGAAGATGGGCGAGTTTTCGTCCCGCCTCCGAAAACCTGGCAAAGTCCGCAGCGAGCGGGATGCGCGGCAGCTCTTTCTTGAGATTCGACTCGAAGCGTTTACGATACTCAGGAGAGTGCAGGATGCCGTAGACGTAATAAAAGATATCGGTCTTGGTGAGCTCGATGCCTCCGTCCTTCTTGTAGCGGTTCGGAAACGCGTGCGGATAAGCATCACGGAAAACCTTAAGGGTTTCATCAGTGATGGCATCGTGGCGCGTATAGGACCGTTCGACACAAGGCGCCTCATTACCATAAAGAGACGTCTGGTCACCAGAAGCAGCACGGCCATTTCCGCTGAAGAGATTCATCCCGACTTGCTTTTCTTCATACCAGAACAGAGGGAAACACTGATTTCCGCCATGAGCGGTCAGACTGGGAATCGAATCATAAATCAATGCGTAAAACGGCACCGCTTCATTTCCTTGAACCGTAATGACCAAATTATCCAAGCAACGGAAGGAGTCCTGCTGGTAGGTCATTTCGGCCCCGCCTTTTCCCGTTATCTTTGAGAGGATATCGGGCTGCTGGTAGGTCCTTTCGGCCTTTTCCCTCCCGCTTACCGCGAGAGGGAAAAGGCGGGGCTGCTGGTAGGTCATTTCGTTCATCACACGGTCGTAGTAAACCCATTGCTTACAGAACGGCCTATACGACCCCATTACGACCTCGTCACAGTTATAGACCAGCCGCTCTCCCTTCCTAGCAGCATCCTCCATACGCCGCGTCCAGCTGAAGCGGGTCGGATCATATTCAATTGCGCGCCCTTCGCCCTTCGCGGTTTGAATCTCAGCGTCCATGTTCGATAGCAGGCGCTCCATTTGTTCCTGCACTTTCGAACGAGAAAATCCCCACGCCCAAGGGTCGCGCTGCGTTTTAAGGCCCGCAGACCAGATGGTAAATAGACCGTAGGGGGGCTTCCTCTTCGTTACTCCCAGCGGTGCGAATTCATAAAACGAATCGTCTCGCTGATTCAGCCAGTCACCGTATCTGTCAGGCCTGATAATCGACCATTCCATGTCGCCATTGACCGCAAAATCGCGAATCAGATTCAACTTGTCCTCGCGGCTTAGATAGTCGCCAATATCGTGGTAGTGGATAACGCCACGCTCTTTAGAATCTGGATTCTTGACCAGCATGGTTATAGCGACACCGATTTTCGCGCCAGCATCAAACACCTTGCCACCCTCGCGCTTCCAATCTGAAGTGTTCTGGTTCCCCTTAAGGTTGAAGACATAGATGCTATTAAACTCCTCGACGAGCGAGCGACGAAACCCGTTGGACGAGGACCCGTCGACCCAGCCCCCGTTGCTAACGAAACAGACGATGCCCTTATCCTTGATTCGGTCACTCGCCCACCTGAACGCTCGGATGTAAGAATCGTACAGGGAATTTTTATTGGTCGCAGTTGTCTTCGCAACGTACGTCTGCGCGATGCGACTGTCGAGCGTCGGATACTTCTCGTTCTGGTTGTTGTCGTTGGCGCTCGTCTGGCCCACCGAGTATGGGGGGTTGCCCACAATCACCCGGATCGGGAGCGCGTTCTGGATGCGCACGCGGTCCGTGTTGTCGTAGAACACCTCATCGTCGAGCGTGTTCGACTCCTCGGTCATCTGGAACGTGTCGGTGAGCACCGCGCCCTCGAATGGCTGATAGCCGCCGCCCATGCGGGCATGGTAGGCGTACTCGATATTCACCGTCATGATGTAGTACGCGAGCAGCAGGATCTCGTTGGAGTGGATCTCGCGGGTGTACTTGCGCTTGAGCTTCTCGTCGGGGATGAGGTCGCTCTCGATGAGGTGCGCCATGAACGAGCCCGTGCCCGCGAAGGGGTCCAGGATATGCACGCGGTCGTCGGCAAGCGACTGGCCGAACTCGCGCTTGAGAACGCGGTCGGTCTCGCGGAGGATGTAGTCGATGATCTCGGTCGGGGTGTAGACGACGCCCATCTTGTCCGAGGTCGCCTTGAACGCGACCTTGAAGAACTTCTCGTAGAGGTCGCGGATGAGCTGCTGGCGCGCCGCATCCGACTGGATGGCGGCCGCGCGGCGGCGCACGCTCGCATACACGTCGTCGAGGACCTCGGAATCCGACGCCTCCTCGATCTTATGCTCTTCGAGCACACCAAGGAAACGTTCGATGGCGACGGACACGGGGTTCGACTTCGCGAACTCAAAGTCTCCGAATAGGGCGTCGAACACCGGGACGGTGATGATGTGCTGGGCGATCATCTCGACCGCGTCCTGCTCGGTGATGCTGGGATTTAGCGAGTCCTGAAGGCCGTGCAGGAACGTCTTGAAGCTGCCGGACACCTCGTCGTTCTCGCGGACGAGTTTGCCGATGCGCTCGATGTGGCGCTGGGCGATCTTCGCCACGTCCTCGGCCCACTCGTCCCAGTAGATACGCGTGCCGCACTTCTTGACCAGCGTGGTCTTGACGGCCTTCTCCCAGCGCTCGACCGGGAAGAACGTGAGCCTCATCTGCACGCCCTGCGTGATCTCCGCCGCCTTCTGGCTCTCCTCCTCCTGCTTGAGCTTGAGGTCGCCGGCGTCCCACCCCTTCTGGTTGGCAGATCCGGCAACCTTGTTCTTCTCGGCCTCCTGCTGGAGGGCGAGCGCGTTGACCTTGGCCTCGATTCGCTCGTCGTGCGAGCGGAGGGCCTGGAGGATGCTCCAGACGTTCGCGAACACCTTGCTGTCGTCGAGCGCCTCCTCCGGCGTCATGCCGGCGGGGACGAAAATGGGCAGGATGATATAGCCGAAGTCCTTGCCCTCGGCGCGCCTCATGACGCGGCCGACGGCCTGGACGACGTCAACGGTCGAGTTCTTGGCATTGAAGAAGATGACGGCGTCGAGGTTGGGCACGTCGATGCCCTCGGCGAGGCAGCGCGCGTTGGTGAGGATGCGGCACTCGTCCTCGGCGACGTCCCCTCCGAGCCAGGTGATGTTTCTCGTGCGTTGGTCGGACGGCATGTTGCCGTCGACATGGCGCAGCTCGCACTTGAGCGGGAGCTCCTCGTGCTCGTCTTCGGCAAACTTCTCGACGATTTGCGAGAAGGCCTCCGTGATGGTCTTCGATGCATTGATGGTCGAGCAGAAGCCGACGGCGCGGTGCAGCGGCTTGCAGTCGGTCACCATGGTCTCGACGTCATCGACGACGAGCATGCCACCGAGGCCGGTCGCGTCGTCGGGCGCGCCCTCGCCGTGATCGACGAGGCCCTTCCAGCAGCCGATAATCTTGCCGATGTCCGAGGGCTCCAGGCTCATGGCGTTGACGCCCTGGTCGCTCTCCAGGGAGGGCAGGCGGTCCCCGATGGCATCCTCCTGGACGGTGAGCACGACGACCTTGTAGTCGGTGAGCAGCTTCTGCTCCACGGCCTCGCCGAACTTGATCTGGTAGGCGGTGGGGCCGTAGATGGACTCGTCGTCCATGGAGGCGATGGTGTAGTCCTCCTCGGCGCCCTTGCGCTTGGCGGTCTCTCCGTAGATGCGCGGGGTCGCCGTCATGTACAGGCGCTTCTTGGCGGCAACGTTCTCGTTGAAGTGGATCTTCATGAAGGCCGAAGCCTCAGTCTTGGAGACGCCGGGGAGGGCGTTGCCGGTCGTGCGGTGGGCCTCGTCGCACACGACGACATCGAACTCGGGCATGCCGAGCGCCTGCGCGTCATGGATGACGCCGATAGATTGGTAGGTCGAGAAGATGACGACCAGGCCGTCGGGGTTCGAGCGTCTGCAACGCTTGAACGAGCGGTACAGGCTCTCGGGATTCGTCGTTGCGGGATACTCGAATGAATCGAGCGTCATCGGGATGACGTCGTCCTTGCGCGACGCTTTCGAGTCCGAGCAGACGACGAGCGAGGACATGGGCATGCGGCTCTGGCCCATCCACTCGCGCATGGACTGTCCGACGAGGGAGATCGACGGCGCGCAGAAGAGGATTGTGCCGGCGGCGGGGCCGATCCAGTCCTCGACGAGGCGAAGGGACATGAGCGTCTTTCCCGTGCCGCACGCCATGATCGCCTTGCAGCGGTCAAACTCGGCCCACTTCTCCTCGATTGCCGCGACCGCGCGCTCCTGATGAGAGCGGAGGTCGTAGGTCACCCGCTCGCCGGCGGGGACGCCCTCGATAAACGGAGTCCAGTCGATATTGGAGGCCGCCATCTTGGCGGTATCGATGTACATGGATCCGCTGGCGTCGATTTGCTTCTGGAGGTTCTTTCCCGGGCCCTTCGCCGTCGTCATGACCATCAGGGAGTCGACGCCGTCGATAAACGCCGCATGGGCGAAGAACGAGTCGCAGATGCCCTTGGGAAGGTCCTTCTCGCCGTCATAGCACTTGCATTGGATCGCCCACCATTCCCCCGCCTCGGCGGTCTGGGCCATGAGGTCGATTCCGTTGTCTTGGGTGTCGTGGACGGGACAATCGTCCCATTCGAGTGCCTGGGCTATCGTCCCGACACGGGAGAAGAACAGTGCGTAGAAGGGGTCGTTCTTGAGATAATAAACGCAGGCCGCCTCATACTTGTCGCCCTTCTCCTTGGTCGTTGCCGACCCGTTGACGATAGGGTCAAGGGCATCGTAGACGGTCTTCATATAGCGACTCCTTTGTTGTTATTCAGACGTCACTATTTTAGCTAAGGACCGCCGAAACTCTTTCTAATTGGAGTTTATCGGTCGACAAGTCAAGCCGACCGGCCCGCGATTATCAATGGTTTATATGCTTCACAAAATAAATTGCCACAGGATTCACCCGCAATTCACCCGCAAAGTCAACCAATAAAGAAAAAGCTCGGAAACAATTATGCTTCCGAGCTGCAAGTTCTTGGTCGCGGGGGCAGGATTTGAACCTACGACCTCCGGGTTATGAGCCCGGCGAGCTACCAGACTGCTCCACCCCGCAATGTCTGGGCGCCTCATGTGCGCAAGAAAGAATATTACGCGGGAGTTCGGTAAACGGCAAGGAAAATCTCGTAGAGCATAATTCCTTCATATTTAAACCCCTCAGCCCCTATCACCGTAAACGAATCGCAGCCGAGCGCCGTCGGCGGCGCGTATACAATGGTGCGCGTCCTTTTATGCCAACACTGGGAGTAGACATGCTGCTCGCTATCGATATGGGAAACACGCAGACGGCCATGGGCCTGTTTGACGGAGACGAGCTGGTGCAGTCGTGGCGTATGCCCACCGACCGCTCCTATACCGCCGACGAGATCCACGTGCGCCTGATGGGTTTCTTTAAGATGTACGGCCTTTCGCTCGATGCGGTCGACGCAATCGCCTTTGCGGGCGTGGTGCCGCAGCTCTCGCGCGAGTGGCACGCCGTGGCCGACCGCATTGCCGCGGACGCCATCGTCATCGGGCCGCAGACGGCCGCGGTGACCAAGCTGCGCGCGGCGCGCCCCCAGGCCGTAGGTGCCGATCGCGTCGCCAACGCCGTTGCGGCCGAGACTTTCTACGGCGCGCCGGCAATCGTGGTGGACTTTGGCACCGCGACCAATATCGACGTCATCGATGAGGACGGTTATTACATTGGCGGAGCGATCGCGCCAGGCATTCGCATCTCCATGGACGCGCTTGCCGCCCGTGCCGCCAAGCTCGCCAGCGTGCCGCTCGAGGCGCCCGAGCACGCCATCGGCCGCGATACCGAGGAGTGCATCAAGGTCGGCGCCGTAACGGGCGCCGCCGCCATGGCTGAGGGCCTGGTCGCGCGCATGAAGCGCGAGCTGGGCCGCGAGGATGCCACCGTTATCGCCACGGGCGGTCTCGCCAGCATCGTCGCCGATTCGACCGATGCCTTCGACGTGGTCGACGGACAGCTCACCATCAAGGGTATCTGCGAAATCTACCGCCGCATGCAGGAGCTGGGATAGGACAGGGGCTTAAGTCGAGCACGAGCGCGAGCGGCGAACTAGGCAACGCATCGGCCCTATTCCTCAAAATCGAAAGATTTTCAGTTTTGAGGAATAGGGCTTTCTGCTAGGCCTCGTCGCACAGCCACCTCGCCAGGTCCACGATCTGCACCCCATTGCGGTCCGTGGCCTCGTGATGCGTGCGGGCGAGAATCATCTTGGGGTACGCGTCGCCAATGCTCAGCAGTGGTGAAATCTCGCGTTCAAATGTCTTATCCGAGCTGATGTCGTCGCTCACCTGAATGTAGAGCTTCTCGCTTCGCTTGATTGCTACAAAGTCTATTTCCTTTTTATAGAGCACGCCGACGTATACCTCGTATCCGCGGCGCAGCAGCTCGATTGCCACCATGTTCTCGTATACGCGTCCCCAATCCATATCACGTGTACCGAGCAGCGCGTATTTGAACGCGTGGTCTGCCAGGTAATACTTCTCGCCGCTCTTAAGGTATTTTTTGCCGCGGATGTCGTACCGACGAACTTTATAGAAGGCAAACGCATCGCACAGGTACCCCATGTACGTGCCGACCGTCTTGTTCGTTATCTTTAGCCCATCCGCGTTCAAAATATCCGTAATGTTACGTGCCGACGTTATGTTGGATACGTTGTCCATCATGTAATCGGCAATGCGCAGCAGCGCCGATTCGTTTCTCACGTTATGCCGCTGCACGATATCTCTCACGATGAGCGTTTTGAAGACATTGGAGAGATATTGATAACGCTGCTCCTGCAGTGAATAAGGGTAGGAGCCGGACATACCGCCGGTTCTCGCGTACTCATCGAAGTCGCGGTCGACCTCGCCCTCGTCGCCATAGAGTCGATACTCCTCAAACGAGAATGGGAAAACCTCGATCTCAAACGTACGCCCCGTAAAGAGCGTCGACAGATCGCTCGACAGCAAAAAGGCATTCGATCCGGTAATGAATATGTCGTACTGCTCGGATGCGTGGAGGCTGTTGATCGCATGCTCAAAACCGTCGCACATCTGAACTTCATCGATAAGCAGAAAGTTTTGTTTGCCGGACACTCGATGCTCTTTTACATAGGCGAGCAGCGCGTGATACTCGAGCAGATTCTCGAACTCATCGAGGTTGTAGTTGATATGGATGACATTCGAATTGGACAGATTTGCCTCCACGTAATCGCGGAGGGCCTCGAGCAATTTTGATTTACCGCTACGACGGATGCCCGTGATGACCTTGATGTCCGGCACGCCAATAAGGCTCGTCAACGTGTCCATATATGACGTTCTATTGATGAGTTTCATCGGGGCCTCCTCGCGGTCTTTTATCGCTATTCCTCAAAATTGAAAAATTTTCAGTTTTGAGGAATAGGCTCTATAGCGAATATACCTCGCGAAAGACCGAGCTGCCTTAATCCTATTCCTCAAAAACGAAAATTTTTCAGTTTTGAGGAATAGGGCGCTGGCAACCCATTCCCCAGATAGGCGAAACCCTCCCCGGCACAGGCCGAGGAGGGTCTTGTTGTCATCGTTGTCTTTGAGCGCTGGCGCCTCGCGCTACAGCCCGCGAATTCGTACGGCCTCGGGCGGAAACTCTTGCTCGCCGGCATCGGTCTTAATGGTCGCGCGGCCCCAGATGTCCAGGCCCGCAAACACACCGACCGCAAGCGGCAAGCCGTTGGGCGACACCGCCGCAACTTGGCGGCCCAGCAGCGGTACCATGTCGAAATACTCGCCCAGCACGGGAGCCAGCGGCCCTGCGGCGCCTTGCGGCGTGTTGGCAACAACCGCCCAGGTGTCCACACGGGTCAGCACGGCGACGGCCAACGCCTCGACCAGCGCTTCGTCAGCTACGTCCACACCAAGCTCGCTCAACGCCGAATGCTCAATATCCACCGTCACGGCACTGAACATGCCCGCAGCACCGGCACCACCGTTGACGGCGACGCGCGCGAACGACGTCTCAAACGCGGGCGCGCCGCACACAATGTCGCTCGGCCACTGGATACCCACCTTACCGGCAAGGCCCAACCCCGGCGTCGAAGCCGTGCCCACGAGCGCGTCCATCATGCCCATCGCGGCCACAAACGGCAGGCCATGGAAGGCATGCATGTTCACATTCGGACGCACGACCAGCGAAAACGTCAGCGATGCATCGCCCGCACTCCACGCGCACCAGCCCGCGGATACGCCCTCGCGGCCCGCGTCACGCGCCGCGTCGAGCTCGGTGCCGGCGGCAACAGCATTCATCTCGATCATCTACATACGCCCCAATTCGCCCACGATATGACCCACACGGTCCTCAGGCTCCTTGACCTCGACGCCGTTGTAGCGGAAGAACCGCGCCGGGTCGTGCATCAAGTCCTCGAGCGGCACCAGCACAAAATCGCGCTCGCCGATTAGCGGATGCGGCAGGCGCAGCTTTTTGCCGCCGTGGGTCTCGCCGTCCATCCACAGCAGGTCCAGGTCGATGGTGCGCGGACCGTTGGCCTTGGCCTTTTTGGAGCGGTCGCGCCCCAGCTCGGCCTCGATCTTCATGAGCTCGTCGAGCAGCACCAACGGCGCCAGCTCGGTCTTGATCTCGATGACGGCGTTGGCAAACGCGTCCTGGCGCGTCTCGTAGGCCGGCTCGCTCTCGTAAATCTTGGAGGAGTTGGACACGCAGGTGAGTGGAATCTCGGCGATCATCTCGCGTGCGGCGCGGATGTTGTCGCAGCGATGCCCCAAGTTGGAGCCCACTGCCACAAACGCGCGGCGCGGCTGCGGCTTGGCAACCGCCCAGTAACCGTTCAGGAACTGCGCAAAACCCACGGCGTCGTGCACGCGCACGATGTTGGCACCGGCCTGGATGGCGCCCAGGCACACGCCAAACGTAGCGGCATCGCGCTCGGCGGCCTCGGTCACGCCCGAGACGGCGCCCACAAAGCGCTTGCGCGACACGGCGCACATGAGCGGATAGCCCAGTGACGCCATCTTGGCAGTCTCGCGCTGGATGACGATATCCTCGTTAGCCGACTTACCAAAGCCCGGGCCAGGATCGATGCAGATGCGGTCGCGCGACACGCCGGCATGGATGAGCGTGCGGGCCTGGTCGGACAGAAAGCCCATAACGCGGCGCATGATGGGCGCCGAATCGGGCAGGGTGAAGCGGCGGAGCTGCGAGGTGGGCACGTAGGCTTCCTCGCGGCGGGCGCTGCGGCGCATCATGGCTGCCAGGTGGTCATTGGACTCCGATGCGACCTCGGTGGCTGCGGGCGCGGCCTCGGGCGCGGGCGCGACGGTCTCGGCGGCAGCAGCCTGCTCGGCGGCCGGCGTCTCCTGCCCCAGCTCGGTTGCAGGCTCGGACGTGGGCTCCGGCTCGCCAAACGGCAGTGAGGGCTGTACCACACCGCCCGGAAGCTTGGCCTCAACCTTGGGCTCGCCCAGCAACTTGCCGCGACGGCGACGGGCCGGCTTCTCGGCCTCGCGCGCGGCCTCGGCAGCCGCTTCGCGTGCCTTCTCGGCAACAAACGCCGCAGCCGAGGTATCGAGCTGCACCGTTGCGTGCGTGCGGGCGGGCGCGGCGACCTCGCCGGCATGCATCACGATGACGCCGCAGGTGCTCGTCTTAACAAACTCGACCATCTTGGGATCGGTGAAGCCGGTCACGTCGTTGACGATCGAGGCGCCGCAGCGCACGGCCGCCTTGGCAACCGCTACATGACGCGTGTCGATCGAGACGATGGCGCCCTCCTTGGCCAGCGCGCGCACCACGGGCAGCACGCGGCGCGCTTCCTCATCGGGGTTGACCGGGGTAAAACCAGGGCGCGTGGACTCGCCGCCCACGTCGATGATGTCGGCGCCGGCATCGAGCATCGCCAGGCCGTACTCGATGGCGGCATCGGGGTCGAAGTGCTCCCCGCCGTCGCTAAACGAATCGGGCGTCACGTTGAGGACGCCCATGATGCGCGGACGGTCAAAGCTGAGCTCGTACTTTCCGCACCGCCATGTCTTGCTGTCGTTCGCCATGAACATCCTCCTAAAATGCCCACGCCGCCGAGCTTGGGGAGCTGGCGGCGGGGTCGCTTTGCACTCAGTCTTTCTATTGTATCCGCGCGCGCGGGCTAGAACGCAAACGCGGCCGCGATGTCGCAAGAAATCAGCAGGTCGGCATTTGCATCCTGATCGGTGGGAGCAAGATTGCAAATGGCCAGCGTATCGCCGGTAAAGTAACGCGTAAGGCCCGCCGCCGGATACACCACGAGCGAGGTCCCGCCCACAATGAGGGCATCGGCCGCGGCGATGGCGGCAACGGCACCGGTCAACACATGCTCGTCGAGCGGCTCTTCGTAGAGCACCACATCGGGCTTGATGCGGCCACCGCACGCGGGGCACGCAGGCACGCCCGCGGCATCCTCGTGCTCGCGCGAGCAAATCCACTCGGCGCTATAGACCGTGCCGCACGACTGGCAAATGTTGCGATGGACCGATCCGTGCAGCTCGAACACGCGCTGTGATCCGGCCATCTGATGCAGGCCGTCGATATTTTGCGTCGCCACGGCATCAAGCTTACCGGCGCGCTCCAGCTCGGCCAGCTTGGTGTGGCAGCGGTTGGGTTTAGCGTTAAGCGCGATCATCTTGGTGCGGTAAAAGTCGAAGAACTCCGCCGGATGCGCCTCGTAAAAGCTATGCGACAGCATGGTCTCGGGCGGATAGGCAAACTGCTGGTGATACAGGCCGTCCACGCTGCGGAAATCGGGAATGCCACTTGCCGTAGAAACACCAGCGCCGCCAAAGAAGACCACGCGCTTGTGGGTGTCAAACAGATCCGCCAGCGCGGCGGAGGCCTGCCTGGGGTCCGATATTGCCTGCGTCATATGAGTCCTCCGTCCTTGTTAGTCGGGCAGCGTTGAGCGACGTCCCAGCATGCGGCCTTTAAGTCAGCATGCGCGGATCCCACCCCGCCCCTGTTGCGCTAATCTTAAGCCTGCCAACCCCGTCGAAAGGACACCATGCCTCAGACTTACACTTTCGCCTCGTGGAACGTCAACGGCCTGCGCGCCGTGCTCAAAAAGGACCCGAGCTTTATCCAGATCGCGCAAGAACTCGACGTCGATATCTTGGCGCTGCAAGAGACCAAGCTGCAGGAGGGCCAGGTCGATATTGACCTGCCCGGCTATCACCAAACCTGGAGCTACGCCGAGCGTAAAGGCTATTCGGGCACCGCGGTCTTTAGCCGCCAGGAGCCGCTGCGCGTACTGCGCGCCGATGCGCTGCTGCCCCACGCCGGCGAAGGCGAGGCGGCCGTGCTCGTCGCCCAAGCCGCAACCGAGGGCCGCGTCTGCGCGCTCGAGTTCGACAAATTCTGGTTTGTGGATGTCTACACGCCCAACGCACAAAATGAGCTCGCGCGCATCGACGTGCGTATGGCCTGGGACGATGCCTACCGCGGCTTTTTGAACGCGCTCGAGCGCGAGACCGGCAAACCCGTCGTAACCTGCGGCGACTTTAACGTGGCGCATGAGGAGATCGACCTTAAGAACCCCAAGTCCAACCGCGGCAACGCAGGCTTTTCGGACGAGGAACGCGGCAAGTTTACCGAGCTGCTCAACGCCGGCTTTACCGATACCTGGCGCGCGGCAAACCCCGACGTCGAGGGCGTCTACAGCTGGTGGAGCTATCGCTTTAATGCCCGCAAGAACAACGCCGGCTGGCGCATCGATTACTTCCTGGTAAGCGATTCGATCGCCGCCAACGTTCGCGACACCGGCATCCGCGGCGACATCTTTGGCAGCGACCACTGCCCCGTCACCCTCACGCTAGAGCTCTAGCCCCAAGTAATTCCTCTAGGGGACAGAGGAAAACAGATCATGTGACCCCTCTCCCCCTATAAGGTGCGGTGGAATAGTTCCTGTTTGGGCAGCAAATAGCCAAAAACGAGAACCATTCCACCGCAAGTTCGTGAGGGAACGCGAAATGCCTTACAGCCCGTATTTCACGACGACACGGTTAATGCGACGGCACCAAGGCTTGTACAAGGCAGCCAAGAACACGCAGGTCGCGAGGCCGTGTGTGATATCGAACGGCACTGCCGTGGCAAGACGTGCCATGGCACCCGCCCACGTGAGCGGTTGAACAAAACCGATAATGTCGTAGGCGTTGATCACAACGCCGTACAGCAAACCCGAAGCAAAGCCGTAGGTCAGCAGCGCCGGCATACGCACGGTGCCATCGGCGCGATCAAAAGCGCCGGCATGCGCCAGCGCACCGCCAACGTATCCCACGAGCCCCCAGGCATACATCTGCCATGGCGTCCACATACCCTGTCCAAAAAAGAAATTACTGGTCAGCGCTGCCAACGCGCCGACCATAAAGCCGTTACGACGACCGAGCGTCGCCCCGGCGACAATGGCGATGGCGCTCACGGGTTTAAAGTCGGGAATGGGGCCAAACAGGATGCGCCCCGCCGCGGCCAGCGCCGCCAGCACCAGCGTGGGCATGATTTGGCGCAGGCCTGGACGTGATGTCTCATAGCCCGCAAAGAACAGTGCGAGCACGAGTGCCACAACAACCAGCATGGCAAGCGCCGCCTGCTCAATGCCCACCAGCAACGCCGCGGTCATCACTGCCAGCACCGCCAAGAGCAGCGGAATCTCCATTTTTGTGAGTAGGCGCGAGGCGCGATGATCCGTCATCCCATCACACCCTGTAGAACACGTTGTCGGCAAAGAAATCTGCCGGAGGCTCCATGCAGGCGATCTCGCCGTCGAACATCATGGCGACGTCGTCGGACACCTGCTCGGCAAAGTCCAAGTCGTGCGTGGCCATGATGACGGTACCGCCGGCCTGCGCATGCTCGCGCAGAGCTCGGGCGATAATGCAGCGACTTGCCAGATCAAGGCCCTTGGTGGGCTCATCAAGCAGCATCAGCTCCGGACCGATCAACAGTAGCTTTGCCAACGCAAGCAGCTGGCGCTGACCGCCCGAAAGATCGTACGGGTGACGCGCCTCCAAGCCCGCCAGGCCCAAGCGCGCTGTCTGCTCCTGTGCTGCGGCCTCGTCGTATCCGCAGGTCGAAGCCCATTCCATCAGTTCGTCGCGCACCGTCTCGGCAACCAGCAGAGCCTTGGGGTTCTGCGGCAGCAGCGCCGCCGAGGCCGCCCCACGCACCATGCGGCCACGCTGCAGCTTAGCCGTCTTGGCCAGCACCGAGAGCATCGTCGACTTGCCGCAGCCGTTTCCGCCCACGACCGCATGCACCGCGCCGGCTGAAAACGTCACATCGAGCCCGCGCAGCACCCAACCGCCCGCGTGATCGTAGCGAAACCAGCCTTCCGACAGGGTGGTAGCCGACCCGCCGTGCATTTTTTGGAGTATTCTGCTTCCATTCGTGCGCGGGAAGGCTTCCGAGCCGTTCTCGAGCGACGTTTGTGCCACAAATTCGGACGATTTGTCCAATTCCGAACTTTTTTTCGCGCTCGATACGTCCCCGGACGGCTCCAGAGAGCCTAAATTGTCCTCACGCCTGCTGAATACTCCGTTTTTTGCACATCGGATGGCACCCCACCCCAACATGTCATCGGAAAACAGCGATTCTCGGCGTCCCAAAGAAGCCATATCCGCCACGTCGCGCACGCGACCGTCCTCAATCCGGTACGCACACGTCGCATACTCGAGCATCGGCCGCGGTTGATGCGTAGCCACAACAACCGTGCAGCCCAGCTCACGGTTCACGCGAAACAGCGCGTGCAGAAAATTCTTCTCGGCAACGGGATCGAGCTGAGACGTGGGCTCGTCGAGTAGCAGCACACGCGGACGCAGCGCCAGGACGGCGGCAAGCGACAGCAGCTGCTTGCGGCCACCCGAAAGCGTATCGGTATCGCGATGAAGCCAGTCCTCCAGACCAAAGAAATAGCTGGTCTCGGCAACACGGCGACGCATCTCGTCGCGCGACACACCCAGATTCTCCAGGCCAAACGCCATCTCATGCCACACGGTCTCGCACACAATCTGGTTCTCGGGATCCTGGAACACGTAGCCCACGCGCTCCGCAGACGCGCGCACGTCCATGTCGGCAACGTTCTCGCCCAGCACGCGCGCATCGCCAGTGCGCTCGCCCGCCGGAGCGATCTCGGGCTTGAGCAGCGAGAGCAGCGTCGACTTACCCGATCCGGTACCGCCAACAAGCAGCGCAAATGCACCTTGGGGAACAGACCAGTCGAGCCCCTCGAGCACCGCAGCATCGGCCCCGGGGTAGGCAAAGCTCAGGCTCCGCACCTCAATCGCCGGCATATCCGGGCCGCACGCCGCGCCCGACACCGGGCCCCTATCCAACCGAGCCATCAGCCGAACCTCTTCTCATCGATCGCACGCAGCACGCAGGGCAGCACCATCCAGGCAGCGTACACGACATAGCCCAGCCACGGCGCGGGCACCGAAAGCTGCGGGTAAAACGAATACTGCGTTGTCGCGGTCCATGCCACTGCCACCGCGGCGGCACCAAACAGCGCGAGCTCGACCAGCGCGGCAACGTCGCTGCGTCCCAGTCGATACCGCGCGTACGTCGTACGGCGCGACGCAGCACCCCACCCGCGCGAGCGCATGGCATCCGCGCGCTCAAGCGAATCTTCCATGCCCCAGCCCATCAGCACGCTCGACGCCCGCAGGCGCGATCGCACGGGATCGGCGGGCGC
>OFME01000026.1_pt1 | contig 118419 bp, 108 predicted proteins | sample 1541381 | NCBI WGS metagenome assembly OFME01 (sample SAMN04209243, study PRJEB22552) | human gut metagenome | biome: gut; material: feces | host: Homo sapiens | place: USA: Oklahoma
GCCGAAAGTACTTGGGGGGAGGCCCCCTGGGAGGATAGGAAGCCGCTGATTCAGCGAAGAAGCACTAGCAAATGCTAGTGCTTCTTTTGTTATATGAATCATGAAATAAAAATTACGACGGATGTCGAAGACGACGAGACTGCCGTTATCAGAACGATGTGTGCGACTTTGTGACCGGATGCTGTAAGCGACAAGACTGCCGCTATCGGAACTAGGTGGCAGCCCTTAATCAGAAAGCCGCAGGCAACTAGTCCCAGTTATTCTTACCTATGAGGCTTCTTTACCGATGGATGCCGAAGGCGATCAGTCATCCTTCATCAGAATCCTCTACCTTTAAAAATTCTTTCTTTCCTTTAAATTACCCTGCTCCCAGAACATCATTCCCAAACATAAAAACTGCCATCAGCCTAGCATCTGATGGCAGTAAATCTTTCGTATAAAGTTGTTTTCCTTCCTTAAGACAGCTTTCGTGTCGCTTCTTCACTATCACTGCTAAGGTTTTTATCGCCATTCTTTAACGGGAAGATGACCGAAACCGTCGTGCCTTCATGTACCTTGCTTTTCAGGGTTATTTCAGCCTTGTTGGCCTTCGCAATGTATTGGGCGATAGACAGTCCTAAACCCGATCCGCCCGTAGCTTTGGTTCGCGATGAATCGACGCGGTAGAAACGTTCAAATACGTGGTTTAAATCCTTTTCCGGGATACCGATGCCTGTATCGGCAATGCGATAGATTACTTCTTTTTCATCAGCTCGGCAGGATAAGGTAATTTGTTTACCGGCAGGCGTGTATTTTATGGCATTGTCGATAAAAATGCGGAGCATCTGTTTGACACTTCCCGGTTCGGCGATGATGACGGCCTTATCGTTATCGGTAAGGCGAATGTCGTGTTCCTTATCGATAAGGGTGATTTCGCTGTAAACTTCTTGCAGCAGCTGGGCCGTGTCGATTTCCGTAAAGTGTTTGATAAGAGTGCCGTTATTGGAACGGGCGAAAAAGAGCAGTCGTTCCGTAAGCTGCTTCATATAATCCGTTTCGGATTTTATGGCGGTAAGGCCTTCGTTGAGGACGGCCGGATCTTCTTTTCCCCAGCGGTCGAGGAGATCGGCGTAACCGGCGATGACCGTAATGGGTGTCCGAAGTTCATGAGAGGCGTCGCTGATAAACTGCTGCTGCTTCTTGTAGCCGTATTCGATTCGGTCTAGGGCCTGATTGATGGTTACGGCTAAGTCGTGGAGTTCATTTTTATTGTCCGATAGGGCAATTCGGTTGTCGAGGCGGTTGACTTCGATGGTCTTTACGGTGTCATTGATGACCTTTAACGGTGCCAATGATTTTTTCATGAAGTACATGCCGGTGACGATGGTTAGAATCAGGCTGATGAGAATGGAGGCTAACAGCTGTTTGGACAGGAGGGAGATGAAGTTCGTTTCTTTATCCGGCCGCTGTGAAAAACGGAGGTAATAATTCATCCCCTGTTTATTTGTCCAAAGACGGTAATAGGAGAATCCTGAAGCTTCATTCCCTTGGACCTTCGTAGGCAAGGGGTTTTCTTCAGGCGTACTGATAGCGTCGTCGATATAACGGTCGCTGAGTTTTCGAACGGCGTGAGTCGGCCCATTGTCGATGATAAGATGGCCGGCACCGTCATAGATTTGTAAATTCATCTGCGGCGGTAGATTGGCTTGGACGAAGATGGTCGTATCGACTTTTCCATACGTATCTAAATAGTGCACGGCTGCTTCGGCATTATCCATCAGTTGATCGCGCAAGGCGTTGTTCATAATATAATGAATGCTGGTAAGAGTGGCGACGGATACTGTCAGCAGGATGAAGAAGACGATGGCGGAGTAGAGCAGGACCATCTTGGCAAAGATGGGCAGTGGTGCGATAAGAACTTGTCGAATAAGCCAGCGATTAATCTTCTGCCACATAGCCGACTCCCCGAACCGTACGGATATAGTTGCGGTAGTCAGGACCGAGTTTGCCGCGAAGATAACGGATATAGACGTCGACGATGTTCGTATCACCGGCAAAGCCGTATCCCCAGACTTCTTCCAGAATACGCGACCGCGATAAGACGATATTTTTATTCACGATTAGATAGACGAGAAGCTCGAATTCTGTCTTCGAGAAGCGGATTTTCCGAGGGCCGATGACGGCTTCATGGCGGTCGACAAATACCGTCATTTCACGGAGATGGAGATATCGTTCCTGATTTTCAAGCTGGCGGCGTTCTCTCAGAAGGGCCCGGATACGGGCAAAGAGCTCTTTGCTGTTAAAGGGTTTCGTCAGGTAATCGTTGGCTCCGCTGTCCAGGCTGTAGACCTTGGTTTCGATATCATCCCTTGCCGATAACATCATAATCGGAACATTCGATAACTCTCTCGTTCGTTTACAGATGCTCAGTCCGTCGATGTCGGGGAGCATGATGTCGAGGAGTATGAGATCGAAGCGTTCCTGGCAAATGCGGTCTAAGGCGGCGGCGCCGTTATACTCAATCCCGCAGTCATAGCCTTCGTGCTCCAGTTCCATTTGGATGAACCGAGCGATTGGTTTTTCGTCTTCAACGATCAAAATACTTGTATTTCCAGGCATATAAAAACCTCCGATCAAAAGTAGTTTTACACCCCGTTTACTTATATACTTTCTATTATAACGTATATCCTCTCTCTTTTGTACCATCGGCTTATGTCTTTTTTGTATCGCTCACCTGGACATTATCACAAAAAAGTCACAATAATTTAATCTCTTTTTAATGTTTAGGCATTTACTTTTTCCGAGAACCTGTTATGATAGTAAGTGTAGAAGAGATCATCTACGAGATGTTGGAGATTTAAGTCTGTTCATTACACCCCTCGAACACCCCTTATCTTATTTCTTCAACTGCTGAGATATTGTCTTCCCCCGATGATATCTTGCAATAAGAAAAAGCCGGCCCCCCTCGCCGGCTTTTTTCTATGGGTGCAATAATGACGATGAACTATGATTTTGAATAAATTTTGAGAAAAATATTTTGTGTTATGCTAAAAAGCTAGGAAATACCTATATCTTCACCCTTTCGGTATTCATTGACAAGTTTTTGGATTCGTGCAATAATGGAACAGACGACGGGGGTTACCCCGAAAATTGATGTTGGGAGGTGAAAAATATGCATGTTATTTCCGACGAATGCGTAAAATGCGGCGCTTGCGCTAGCACCTGTCCTACGGGCGCTATCGAAGAAGGCGAAACGAAATACGTTGTAACTGATTCCTGCATCGATTGCGGCGCTTGTGAATCCGCTTGTCCTACCGGCGCAATTTCTGCTGAATAATTGCCAGGGCAATTCAATAAGAAAAGAGACATGTATTGGCATGTCTCTTTTTTTATTGAATTGTATCCTTGTCCTATGCTAAAATAAAGTGACTGTAAGTTACATAGTAGGAGGAATTTACCTTGTATGTATTAGGCATTGCCTTGGCCGTAGCCTTTGTCGACCAACTCACGAAGTTTGTTGTGCAGCAGGAAATGGCCCTTCATGAATCCATTCCGGTTATCCCGGGATTTTTTCATATTACTTATATTTTGAATAAAGGCGCTGCTTTTGGTATTTTAGAACATCAACAGTGGCTTTTTTTAATTATTGCCCTTATTTTATTCCTTTTATACGGTATTTTTCGAAAGAAAATGCCGAAACATCCTGTAGTTTCCGGCGGGACCGGACTGCTTCTAGGAGGAGCTTTGGGCAACGCTGTCGACCGGACCTTTGCCGGTGCCGTGACGGATTTCTTTGATTTTAGAATCTGGCCGGTGTTTAATGTAGCCGACATCGGCATCGTCGTCGGTGTGGCTTTATTGTTATGGTATAGTTGGACGCATCTGTCGGATAAATGAGGTTGAAAAATGGAACATAAAGAATTTGTTATTACAGCAGAAGAGAAGGGAAAACGCCTCGATGTCTATTTGGCGGCAGCCCTCGATGTTTCGCGAAGCTATGCGCAGCAGCTCATCCAGGGAGATGACGTTGTTGTAAATGATAAGCAGGCAAAGTCTAATTATCGTTTGAGTGAAGGTGACGTCGTCTGCGCTCAGTTAGACGTGCAGGAAGAATATAATGTGGAGCCTGAGAATATCCCCCTCGATGTCGTTTATGAGGATAAGGACATCATCGTCGTCAATAAGGCGCGAGGCATGGTCGTCCATCCGGCAGCCGGAAATTTTGACGGGACATTGGTCAATGCCCTGCTCTACCACTGTCAGGGAGAACTGTCCGGCATTAATGGCGTCATCCGGCCGGGCATCGTTCATCGTTTGGACAAGGATACGTCAGGAGTCATGGTCGCGGCTAAGACTGACGAGGCTCATAAAGGCCTTGCTGAGCAGATCAAAGCCCATTCGGCGCACCGAACTTACTGGGCCTTGGTCCATGGCAATATTTCCGAAGAAAAAGGCGTTATCGATGCCCCTATCGGCAGGCATCCGAAGGATCGCATACGGATGGCGGTGACCTTTAAGGGCGGCCGCGAGGCCGTTACTCATTTCCGGGTCCTCAAACGTTACGGTGACTATACCTGGGTGGAATGTAAACTGGAGACGGGGCGGACTCATCAAATTCGCGTTCATATGGCCTATATCCATCATTCCGTCGTAAATGACCCCTTATATGGGTATAAGAAAGATGATTTTCCCATTGACGGGCAGGCACTTCATTCCCATTCGCTCGACTTAGTTCATCCTGTCACGAAACAGTTGATGCACTTTGAAGCCCCGGCGCCGGACGATTTTCTCGAATGCCTGAAGCGGGCCGAACAGAAGGAGTGACAGTATGTGGAAAGAAAAGACACTGCTCATGGATGAAAAAGCGATGGGGCGGGCCATTCGCCGTATTGCTCATGAAATCATTGAACATAATAAAGGTCTCGACAGTACGATCCTGGTCGGAATCCATACCCGAGGCGTTCCCTTAGCCAAGCGACTGGGGCAGGAACTGACGGCCATCGAAGGGCGAACGGTCCCGGTCTACGATCTGGATATTTCGGCCTACCGTGACGATGGCCGCAAGAGTCCCATTGCTATTACCGATGCCAGTAAGTTCGATGCTGACGGCAAGACTGTCGTTCTCGTCGATGACGTCTTGTTTACCGGTCGGACAGTCCGGTCGGCCTTAAACGCCATCATGGAATTGGGGCGTCCGCAGTTCATCGAGCTTGCCGTCCTCGTCGACAGAGGGCATCGAGAACTCCCGATTCGGGCCGATTACGTCGGCAAAAATGTACCGACGTCACGTAGAGAAGACGTGGCCGTTCAATTGAAGGAAACGGATCGACAGGATCGCGTTATTCTGCGGGAATTGACGAAATAAAGACCCGGAGGCTGCCGCTTTGCGGCAGTCTTTTTTTATTGATTTCCCCTTTATTTATGCTATACTTAAGAAAAAACATACGTTTTGCTATATATTCAGAAAGAAGGGGTTGTGATGAAAAAGATTTTAAATGATGTCGATAGTGTCGAAGCCGAAATGATTCAGGGTTTGGTCAAATCGGCACCGAAGATGCTGCGCAAACTCGATTACGGTACGATTGTCGTGAGAGCTAATAAAAAAGAAGGCAAGGTTGTCTTGGTCAGCGGCGGCGGAAGCGGTCATGAACCGGCCCATGCCGGTTATGTCGGAGCGGGGATGCTCGATGGTGCCGTTGCCGGTACGGTATTTACGTCGCCTACACCGGACCAGGTACTGGAAGGTATTAAAGCGGTGGCCACGGAGCAAGGCGTTCTCTGTATCGTTAAAAACTATACCGGTGATATCATGAATTTTGAAATGGCCGTTGAAATGGCCGCCGATGAAGGCATCAAGGCAGACTATGTCGTTGTCAATGATGACGTCGCCGTTCGTGACAGTCTGTATACCACGGGTCGCCGCGGTGTAGCCGGTACCGTTTTCGTCCATAAGCTTGCCGGAGCCAAGGCGGAACAGGGGGCGTCGTTGGCAGACGTAAAAGGCGTTGCCGAAAAGGTCGTTGCCAACGTCCGTTCCATGGGCATGGCTATCGAGCCGTGTACTGTCCCGGCAGCGGGGAAGCCGGGGTTTGAACTGGCCGATGACGAAATGGAAATCGGAATCGGCATCCACGGTGAACCGGGGACTCATCGGGAGAAACTGCGTCCGGCTAATGAAATCGCCAAGATGCTCATCGATGAAATTTTATCCGACCTCGACTATAAAGGCAGGGATGTCGTCGTTATGGTCAATGGCATGGGCGGCACTCCGCTCATGGAACTGTATATCGTCAATAATTTTGTACAGGACTATCTCAAAGAGCAGGGCGTCCATGTCTATGACACGATGGTTGGCAACTACATGACCTCCATTGAAATGGCAGGATTTTCCTTGACGCTCCTGCGCTTGGATGATGACATGAAAGCCCTCTATGACGCACCGGCAGATACACTGGCTTGGAAAAAATAAAAGGGGATGATTTCGTTGGATACGAAGCAGATGGCGGCCATCATCGAAGGAATGGCTAAGAAGATTGAAGCAGAAAAAGACTTTTTGACCCAGCTCGACAATGAAATTGGAGATGGGGATCATGGAATCAATATGGCACGAGGCTTTGCAGCCGTAGAAAAGAAACTGCCGTCTTTGCGTGACGGTGATATCGGTTCTCTTCTTAAAGGCGTGGGTATGCAGCTCGTGTCGACGGTCGGCGGCGCTTCGGGGCCGCTCTATGGAACGGCCTTCATGAAAGCCGGTATGGCCTGCAAGGGCTTGACGGAACTCGATGGCCCGGCCTTTGTCAAAGCGATGGAGGCTGCTGTAGACGGTATTAAGATGCGCGGCAAGGCGACAGAAGGCGAAAAGACGATGCTCGATGCCTTGTGCCCGGCATTAAAAGCCTTGCAGGACGATGTCGCTGCCGGCAAATCGTTAAAGGAAGCTTTGGCCGATGCGGCGTCAGCTGCTGAAAAAGGTGTAGAATATACCAAGACCATTATTGCTACGAAGGGACGGGCCAGCTATTTAGGCGAACGCAGTGTAGGCCATCAAGACCCGGGGGCGACATCGGCCCTCTATTTGCTGCAGGTCTTGGCAGAAATGGCATAAGATATAGGAGTTGAAGAAAATGGTAGGAGTCGTATTGGTTTCACATAGTCAGAAAGCTGCCGAAGGGGCGGCGGAACTTGCCCTTATGATGGCACCGGATGCGCCGGTCAAGGCCGCCGGAGGCCTCGAAGACGGTAGTCTCGGTACGAGTTTTGAAAAAATCAGTGCTGCCGTTGAAGCGGCAGATCAAGGGGATGGGGTAGCCTTGATCATGGATATGGGCAGCGCAGTCATGACGGCTGAAATGGTGGCCGAAAGCATGGACGATCGGAAGATCCGTCTCTTGGATTGCCCTTTTATCGAAGGCGCTGTCATTGCCGCTATTGAAGCGGCCGGCGGCACGCCTCTTTCGGCCATGCAGGAAAAAGTAGAATCCAGCCGGGATAGGAAGTTGTAAGCAGTCACGATGAAACACTTTTTTAAACGACTCTCCCTCATCTTTATTTGTCTGGCCGTTCTCGTCGCCGGTGTCGGCATGTATATCGGCAATATGGCCTACGAAGAATTTTACGATGCACCGTGGGATCAGATACTGGGGATTGAAAATCACAGCCGCGACGTTTCGACGATCCGTCAATGGGAACGGGAACGGGATTGGGAACCGGTCCGGGTCAATGCGCCGGACGGAAAAATCCTGCGCGGGACCTATATTGAAAATCGCCGCGACTCACATAAGACGGTTATCCTCATCCATGGTTTGTACCAAAACAGAACAATGTGTCTGCCATACATGGATGAATACCGCCGTCTGGGTTATAACATTTTGCTCATCGATTTGCGGGGCCATGGCGAAAGTGAAGGCGACCACACCGAATGGGGGATAAGCGAAGTCGATGACTTACTGATGTGGTGTCAGTGGCTGCAAAACCGCGATCCGCAGATGACCATCGGCCTGCACGGTATTTCCCTTGGCGCCTCGATGGCCTTGTTGTACGCCGGCAGTGAATACGGTCAGGATTTATCTTTCGTCGTTGCCGATAGTGCCTATGGCAATATCATCGCCCTCGGACGGGAAAAATTATGGCAGGCCGTCGGTGATAAACGGGCTATTTGGGGGTATAATCTTCTCGATCCCTTCTTCCAGGCGGCCATGTTCTACCATACTCATAAAATGGTGTCGTCCCTGGAACCGGCCCAGGCTGTAAAACGGATGAAAGTCCCGGTACTTTTTCTTCACGGCAGTGAGGATGAATTGGTTCCGGTGAAGACCGCCAGAAGTTTATATGACAACTGTACGAGTCCTAAGAAGGAAATTCATATTTTTGAAGGATCTCCTCATGCCGTTGGCATTGAGACCGACCAAAGTGAATATATGCGTGTTTTGAGCCAATTCTTAGAAGAGGATGCCGATTCAGTCTAAAAAATGTCTGGATCTATGCATTTCCGATACTTGACTATTTTTCGATACCCGACTATTATTAGTATAGTACATTTCCGCCATCTACTAGATATGGTAGATGGCGGTTGTATGTCTACGATACATTGTTGGAGGAGGAAATGGAATGAACGAACAAGAATGGCTCGGCAGTGACAATCAGCTGGGACTCGATATTTGGAAGAATAAATACTGTGATGATGGCGAAACTTTCGACCACTGGCTTGAACGAATCAGCGGCGGCGACAGTGAAGTGGCTGATTTGATCAAAGAAAAAAAGTTTCTCTTTGGCGGCCGTATCTTGGCAAACCGCGGACTGGAATGTGAAGGCAAAAAGATAACCTTATCCAATTGCTACGTCATGACACCGCCGGAAGACAGTATTGAAAGCATCTTCGACCGGGCCGGGAAACTGGCGCGTACCTATAGCTACGGCGGCGGATGCGGCATCGATATTTCTCAGCTCAGTCCAAAAGGCGCCCGCATCAACAACGCGGCTAAAGAAACGAGCGGTTCCATTTCCTTTATGACTCTCTATTCGCTGGTTACGGAACTTATCGGCCAGAACGGGCGCCGCGGCGCACTGATGATTTCCATCGACTGTGCTCACCCGGACGTGCTGGATTTCATTAAGCTTAAAACGGACCTTGATAAAGTTACGAAGGCCAATATTTCTATTCGCCTTAGCGATGAATTCATGGAAGCCGTCAAGGAGCATAAGCAGTTCCGCCTGCACTTCACCCGTAAAGAAACGGGGCAGGTCATCGAAAGCTTGGTCAACGCAGCTGATGTATTCCGTCTCGTTGCTGAAACGAACTGGGATTATGCCGAACCGGGAGCCCTCTTTTGGGACCGCATCAAGTCGTGGAACCTCTTGGCCAATACGCCGGAATTCTCCTTTGCCGGTGTCAATCCCTGTGCGGAAGAACCCTTGCCGGCCGGTGGTTCATGCCTCCTCGGCAGCCTCAACTTGGCAAACTTCGTAACATCCCCCTTTACGCCGAATGCTTCCTTTGACTTTGACGAATTCAAGCGCTGCGTCGTCATCGCCGTTCGCGCTTTAAATGACGTTCTTGAAGAAGGCCTTCCCCTCCATCCCTTGGAAGAACAGCGGGAAAGCGTTACGGCTTGGCGCCAGATCGGCCTCGGTATCATGGGCCTTGGTGACATGCTCATTCAGATGGGACTGACCTACGGCAGTAAGGATGCCGTTGATTTCTGCCATGATATCGGCTTTGCTATGGCGGATACGGCCATTGCCGCTTCGGCGGATCTGGCACACGAACGGGGTGCCTTTGCTAAATGCCATATCGATGAAATCATGAGCACACCGTATTTTAAAGCCAATACGACGGATGCAACGGCTGAAAAGGTAAAGGAATACGGCCTGCGCAATTCCCAGTTGCTCACCATCGCGCCGACGGGAACCTTGTCGACTATGCTCGGCATTTCCGGCGGGATTGAACCGATTTACGCCAATTTCTACGAAAGAAAAACCGAATCCCTTCACGGGACGGACGTGTACTACAAAGTCTATACGCCTATCGTGGAACGGTATATGAAGGCCCGTAAGCTGAAAGATGACGGCGAATTGCCGGATTACTTCGTCACGGCCTTGACTCTCGACTACCGCGAACGCGTCGCCATGCAGGCTGCTTGGCAGCGTCACATCGATGCGTCCATCAGTTCGACAGTCAATGTACCCAACAGCTTCACCGTCGAAGATACGGAAAACCTCTACCTCTTGGCCTATGAAAACGGCTGCAAGGGCCTGACCTTATTCCGTGACGGCTGCAAACGGGCCGGCATCCTGACGACGCATGAAGAAGAAAAACCGGTACCGACGGCCGGCGAAGGCCTCGAACGCGGTGAAATCGTCAGCATCGACGACAACGTCATCGGCAAGAAGCGCAAGCTCATTACGGGCTGCGGCAGCCTGCACTGCATGGCCTTCTTTGATCCCCAGACCGGGGCTCTGCTTGAAACGTATTTGAGTAAGGGATCTACGGGCGGCTGCAATAACTTCATGATCGGCCTGTCGCGTATGATTTCTATCAGCGCCCGTGCCGGCATCGATATCTATACCATCGTCGACCAGCTCAATTCGACGGGGAACTGCCCGTCCTATTCGGTCCGCCGGGTGACGCGCGGCGATACCAGCCGCGGCTCGTGCTGCCCCATGGCCGTCGGCAATGCCCTCCTCGACATGTTCGATGAAGTCCAGCAGGAACTGCAGCAGACGGAATCCGTCGCCAGCGGTCATACCCCACCGGTGAAAAAAGCTCCGGTCCGCCCGAGAGCTGAAAAGAAAGTCACGGCTGAAAGCATCCTTTGCCCGCAGTGCGGCGAACCCTTGACCTTCGAAGGTGGCTGCAATACCTGCAAGAACTGCGGCTGGAGTAAATGCAGTTAAGGTTAAGGTAAGTGGGAGGGCTCATCGCCCCAAAAATTGATGCGTCATCTCACTATAGTTATGATGTCGTATCGGTCCTATAGGCTGAGATGAGGGGAACCATTTATTAAAAAAACTCCTTGTGTGAATGAGAATGCAGTCTGTAAAGGCCGTAAATGTTTTTTTACTAAAGCCAGTATTGACAGACTGAGACATTATGTTTATAATATACATAATTTTACAGAAAGCGATGAAAGAGAAGCAAATTACGGGTCTTTTCAGAGAGCTGCCGGCCGGTGCGAGGCAGTAGGGCTGTAAGGCGTTCCGCTCCGGAGCTGCAAATGATGAATTTGACGGGTACGCCCGATACAGCGGTACAAGTTGGCCGAAAGGCAAGTTGGGTGGCAACGCGGGAATACAACTCTCGTCCCTTTGATGGGACGGGAGTTTTTTTTTATAGCAGAAGACTTTCCCTGCGGTCTTCGCTGCACAAGAGGGGGAGAAACATGAAAAGAGTGTACAATTTCAATGCCGGTCCATCGGCAATGCCTTTGGAAGTACTGAAAGAAGTGCAAGATGAATTTCTCGATTTCAATGGAACCGGTATGAGTATCGTTGAAATCAGTCATCGCAGTGCCGCCTATCAAGCTATGCAGGATGATACGGTGGCCATGCTGAAGAAGCTCTTGGTCGTTCCGGATGATTATCATATCGTCTTTATCCAAGGCGGCGGCAGTATGCAGTTTACCATGCATGCAGCCAATTTCCTGAAAAATCGCGGCGGGTATTTGAATACCGGCGTCTGGTCCAATAAGGCTATGGAAGCGGCGTCCTTTTTCGGCGAAACCTATGAAGTCGCTTCGAGTAAGGCTGAGGGATTTTCTTACATTCCCAAAGCGGACAGCTTCGCCGTAAAAGCGGATACGGACTACGTCTATATGACGTCGAACAACACGATTCACGGGACGCAGTGGAAGAGTTTTCCCTCCTTCGACGTGCCTTTGTTCTGCGATATGTCCAGCGACTTTCTCAGTCGTCCCGTCGATATCAAGCAGTTTGATTTCATCTATGCCGGTGTTCAGAAAAATGTCGGTCCTGCCGGCGTCGTCGTAGCCATCATCAAAGATGATCTCTTGAAAAAAGTCTGCCGCGACTTGCCGGTCATGATGCAGTATAAGACCTACGTCGATCATGATTCAACGTATAATACACCGCCGGTGTTCAATATTTACTTCGTCAATAAAGTCGCTCACTGGCTTGATCGTAACGGCGGCCTCTCGGCCATGGCAAAGCGCAATCAGGAAAAAGCAGCCATTGTCTATGACGCCATCGATGAAAGCAACGGTTTTTATCGGGGCCATGCCGCGAAAGATTCACGCAGCCTGATGAACGTCACCTTCAATCTGCCGACACCGGAATTGGAAGCTCAGTTCGTCGCAGCCGCAGCCGAACAGGATCTCATCGGCATCAAAGGGCACCGCTCCATCGGCGGCTGCCGGGCTTCTCTGTATAACGCCGTTACCGAAGAAGGCTGCCGGGCCTTGGCGGATTTCATGAAAGATTTCCATAAAAAGCATTAATATTGTATATAAGGAATAGGATCTATAGGGGGATACGAAAATGAAAATTTTAGTCAGCGATGACGTATCGATGAAGGGCGTAGAGCTCCTTCGTGAAAATGGTTACGAAGTCGACGTTAAGAAAAATCTCGATGAAGAAGGGCTCATCGCCTGTATTGGCGAATACGACGGCCTCATTACCCGCTCGATGACCCACGTTACGGAAAAGGTCATCGCCGCCGCAACGAAACTGAAAGTCGTCGGCCGTGCCGGTGTCGGTGTCGACAGCATCGACTTGAAGAGCGCTACGGCTCGCGGCATTGTCGTCGTCAATACGCCGACGTCGAATACGTTAGCGGCGACGGAACACACCTGCGCCATGATCATGGCCATTACCCGCCACATTCCGCAGGCTCATAATTCCCTGATGGCCGGCAACTGGGACCGCAAGACCTTTACGGGCATTCAGCTCCAGAATAAGACTCTCGGCATCATCGGTGTCGGCCGCATCGGCTCGCGGATTGCCAAACGGATGCAGGCCATGGAAATGAAGACCATCGGCTATGACCCGTATATTCCCGAAGAACGGTTTAAACAACTCGGCGTTGAACCCGTCGACTTGGATACCCTCCTCGAACGGTCGGACTACATTACGATGCACACGCCGCTGACCAAGGAAACGACAGGCCTTATCGGTAAGGATGAAATTGCCAAAATGAAAGATGGCGTGCGGGTCATCAACGTCTCGCGCGGCGCCGTCCTCGACATCAATGCCCTGGCCGATGCCTTGAAGAGCGGCCACGTAGCCGGCGCTGCCATCGACGTATTTCCGACGGAACCGCTTACGACGGATATCAATCCCTTCGTTGGTATGGACAATGTCGTCATCACGCCGCATCTCGGCGCTTCGACCGTAGAAGCACAGATCGGTGTTTCCGTTGACGTTGCCGAAGGCGTCATGGAAGCCTTGAAGGGGGAACCTGTTGCTACGGCTGTCAATATGGCTCCCGTTCCGCCTCATGTCTACAACGTTATCCATCCTTATTTCGACCTCATGGAACGGATGGGGAATTTAGGCGTATATTTGGCCGATGCACCCATGAAGGAAATCGAAGTCGAATATACGGGCGAACTGGCCGATACGGAAACGCGCCTCTTGACGACGGCCGTTCTTAAAGGGGCTTTAAATCCCATCCTGCAGGAATCGGTCAATTACGTCAACGCTTCTGAAGTGGCTAAGACGCGCCACATTGCCGTCAAGGAAATCAATAGTCAGTCCAACAACTACTTCGTAAACTCGGTTACTGTCCGCGTTCGGACCAATAAAGGCGAACACGCCATTGTCGGCGTCCTGTTCAATGGGACGGAAGCGAAAATCGTTCAGATCGATGAATACCGCGTCGACTTTAAACCGGAAGGCTACTTGCTCCTCGTACCCCACGTCGACCAGCCGAATATGATCGGTCAGATTTCGACCATCCTCGGCCAGGCTCATATCAACATCATGGGCATGCAGGTCGGCCGCATGACGACGACGGGCAACAACATCATGGCCATTGCCGTCCAGGACGATATTCCCAATGACATCATGGTCAAGCTCCGCTCAATCAACGGGATTCTCGACATTAAACTCATTCACTGTGACACACATTAAAAGGGGAAGATTATGGTACGCATCATACTTATTCGCCACGGCGAAACACAATGGAACATTGAAGGCCGCTACCAGGGACAGGAAGATACTCACCTCAGCGAACGGGGCCAGCTCCAGGGCCGCATGGTTGCTGACGGCTTAAAGAATACGCCCATTGACGTGGCTATTTCAAGTCCGCTCGAACGGTCCTACATGACCTGCTCTTTCTGTGCGGCCCTTCACGGTCTCACGGTCTTAAAAGATGATCGCCTCCTTGAAATCAATCACGGCGATTGGGAAGGGCGGCTGGCTGATGACATCAAGGCTCAGTATCCTGATGAATTTCAGCGCTGGCATACGGCGCCTCACACGGTCACCATGCCGGGCAAGGGCGGCGAGTCTTTGGAAGACGTCCGCAGCCGTGTCCGGGCGGCCTTCGATGATTACGTTCAGAAATATGAAGGCAAGACGGTCTTGGTGGCAGCTCATGATGCCGTAAACAAGGCCATCATTTGTGACGTTCTGGGCCTTGATTTAAGCCATTTTTGGCAGATCAAGCAGGACAATACCTGCATCAACGTCTTAGAATGGCAGGATGGGACCTGGCGCTTGGTCCTGCTCAATTCGACGAATCATATGGGGTATTTGTTCAGTGGTATTGAACAAAAAGGGTTATAATACTATCGCAGCGAGGTAGTTAAAGTATATTTACAGAGGAAGGAAGCAGCTATCATGTTAGATACGAAATTCATCCGCGACCACGTAGAAGAAGTAAAGGAAAATATTAAGAATCGCCACGCCCATGCCGACGTCGACGCCTTCGTCGCCTTAGACGATAAACGGCGTGAAATCCTTCAAAAAGTCGAAGCCATGAAGAATGAACGCAATACGGTTACCAAGGAAATCAGCCAGCTCAAACGCAATAAAGAAAATGCCGACGCCCAGATTGCAGCTATGAAGAAACTCGGCGACGACATCGACGTCCTCGATAAGGAAGTCAAGGCTGTCGAAGCTGATATGCACGCCATTCAGCTCATGATCCCCAATATGTGCCATCCGTCGGTTCCGGTCGGCAACGACGACAGCGATAACCCGGAAGTCCGCAAGTGGGGCGAACCGAAACAGTTCGACTTTGAACCGCTGAACCACTGGGACGTCGGCGAACGCTTAGGCCTTCTCGACTCTGAACGGGCCGCAAAGGTTACCGGTGCCCGTTTCTATTACTATGTCGGCGCCGGCGCCCGTTTGGAACGCGCTGTGTACAATTTCATGCTCGACCAACATACGGAAAAAGACGGCTACACCGAAGTCATTCCGCCATATATCGTCAATCGCGATTCCATGACCGGTACGGGTCAGCTGCCGAAATTTGCGGAAGACATGTATAAGCTCAATGTCGAAGGCGAAGAAATGTATATGATCCCGACGGCAGAAGTACCGCTTACCAACTATTACCGCGGTGAAATCATCGACGGCAGTAAACTGCCGATTTACTTCACGTCCCTGACACCGTGCTTCCGCGCTGAAGCCGGTTCTGCCGGCCGCGATACGCGAGGCCTCATTCGCCAGCATCAGTTCCATAAAGTCGAAATGGTAAAATATTCGGCTCCGGAAACGAGCTACGATGAACTCGATAAACTGACACAGAATGCCGAAGATATCTTAAAGGCTTTGGGCCTTCCCTATCACGTCGTCTGCCTCTGCACGGGCGACATCGGTTTTTCGGCTGCCAAGACTTTCGACGTCGAAGTCTGGTTCCCGGCTCAGGGGAAATATCGTGAAATTTCTTCGTGTTCCAATACGGAAGATTTCCAGGCACGGCGGGCTAACATCCGCTTCCGCCGGAACCCGAAATCGAAGCCGGAATTCGTCCATACCTTAAACGGTTCGGGCTTGGCTGTAGGCCGCACGGTCGCTGCTATTCTCGAAAACTATCAGCAGGCTGACGGTTCGGTCGTCGTACCGGAAGTCCTTCGTCCGTACATGCACTGCGACGTCATTACGAAAGAAAAATAAAAGTCTCGTCCCTGAGATGCTGTTAAAAAACTCCTGTCTAAAAGCAGGAGTTTTTTACTTTGCCTAGAAATAATACTATATATGTGTTTTCGTTATTTTTAGACAAGGAGGTTCCTTATGAATCGCGTATTGACCTTGGAGTTTGTCCGCGTTACGGAAGCGGCAGCGGTAAAAGCCGGCCGTCTCATGGGGAAGGGCGATAAGAATGGCGCCGATCAACTGGCTGTCGACGGTATGCATTCGATCTTGTCGACGGTTCCCATCGACGGTACGGTCGTCATTGGCGAAGGGGAAATGGATGAGGCCCCCATGTTATATATCGGCGAAAAAGTCGGTGCCGGCGGTACGGAAGTCGATATTGCCGTCGATCCCTTGGAAGGGACGAATTTGACGGCAAAAGGGCAGGACGGATCCATTTCGGTCATGGCTATTGCCGGGAAAGGCGATTTACTTCACGCGCCGGACATGTATATGGAAAAGCTCTGCGTCGGACCGCGGGCTAAGGGGCGTATCGACTTGACTCAGTCGGTGCCGGAAAACCTGCGCCGCATCGCCGAGGGCTTAGAACGAGGCATCGATGACTTGACCGTCGTCATCCTCGACCGGCCGCGCCACAAAGACCTTATCGACGAGTGCCGCAGCGCCGGTGCCCGTATCAAGCTCATTACCGACGGCGACGTTTCACCGGCGGTCGACGCCGGTATCGAAGGCTCCGGCGTTCACGTCGTCATGGGAATCGGCGGTGCGCCGGAAGGGGTTCTGGCAGCGGCCGCCTTGAAGTGCCTCGGCGGCGATATGCAGGCCCGCCTCATTCCTTATACCGATGAAGAACGGCAGCGCTGTTTGGATATGGGCATCAAAGATATTAACAAGGTCATGACCCTCGATGATCTGGTAAAAGGGGATGACTGCATTTTCTCGGCGACAGCCATTACCAATACGCCCATGATGCGCGGCGTTCAGTACTTTGGCGGCGGCGCCCGGACGATGTCCGTCGTCATGCGTTACCGCAGCGGAACGATTCGTTTTATCGATACCTTCCACCGCTTCAATAAAGAAGCGAAATGGAGTATCCACCTATAACATTTCCTTTACAAGGTATTCCTAAAAAAGGGCTTGTCGCCTAGGCGCCAAGCCTTTTTTTTTCTTTCCGTTTATGGTAGAATAATTTGATAGTAATTATATGCTCAATAGAATGGCATCTTCAGGCATCGCGTCTTTGGAGGCCATTTAGATAAAACTACTCGAATACTATTAGGAGGCACCAGAATTGGAGAAACTTGTTATTCATGGTGGAAAGCCCTTACAGGGCACTGTTCGCGTCAGTGGGGCTAAAAATGCCGTACTGCCCATTATCGTCGCATCTATGTTGGGAACGACGAAAAGTACATTGACCGAGATTCCGAAGCTCGCTGACGTCCATACCGTCTGCGACGTCATCGAATCCCTCGGCGTCCATATAGAACACCCCGAAAGAGATACCCTTATCATTGATGCCCGGGAGTTGACATCGACGACGGCACCGTATGATTTGGTCCGCCGCATGCGTGCGTCCTTTTTAGTTATGGGACCGCTCTTGGTCCGCAAGGGGAGGGCACAGATTTCCCTGCCCGGCGGCTGCTCCATCGGTGCGCGTCCGATTGACTTGCACCTCAAGGCCTTTGAAGCCATGGGTGCCGTCATCAACCTTGAAAACGGCGATATCGAAGCCGTAGCCCCAAATGGGCTGCAGGGTGCTCAGATTTACCTTGATTTCCCCAGTGTCGGTGCGACGGAAAACATCATCATGGCTGCTTCCATGGCTAATGGCAAGACGGTCCTGGAAAATGCTGCTGAAGAACCGGAAATCGTCGATTTGGCAACCTATCTGAACAGCATGGGTGCCAATATTCGCGGTGCCGGTACCAACGTCATCCGCATCGAAGGTGTCAAGGAACTCCACGGTGCCAGCCATGCCGTTATCCCCGACCGCATCGAGGCCGGTACCTTTATGATCGGCGCCGCTATGACCAAGGGCAACATCTTCGTTGAAAATGCCATTTCAGAGCATTTAAAGCCCCTTATTTCTAAGTTAAAAGAAGTCGGTGCCGAAGTGGAGGAAGAAATCGACGGTATCCGCGTCATCGGCCATGAGCCCTTGCGCCCGGCCGATATAAAGACCTTGCCTTATCCCGGATTTCCGACGGATATGCAGGCGCAGTTCATGGCCTTGACGACGCTCTGCCAAGGAACGAGCGTCGTTACGGAAACGGTCTTTGAAAACCGCTTCATGCACGTCGATGAATTTAAACGGATGGGTGCTAAAATCCGAATCGAAGGACGCAGCGCCATCGTAGAAGGCATAGAACAGCTTAAAGGCGCCTCGGTCAATGCCACCGACCTGCGTGCCGGAGCCGCCCTGGTCCTGGCGGGCTTGGTCGCTGAAGGCGAAACGGAAGTCGGTTATCTATACCACATCGACCGTGGTTACGATAATTTTGTATTAAAATTACAAAGGCTAGGTGCAGATATTGTTCGCGTCAATATTGAGGAAGAAGAAAACTAAAAAAAAGGTACAGCCGGCACGGCATTCCCGCTCGTTCGTTTTATCGAACTGGTTTGCCAGTGATATTGCCATTGATTTGGGGACGGCCAACATTATTGTATTCGTTAAAAATAAGGGCATCGTCGTCAATGAGCCGGCCGTCATCGCCGTCGATACGATGGAAAATAAGGTCGTTGCCATCGGCCGCGAAGCCCAAGCTATGATCGGGCGGACGCCGCGCAACATCCATGCCTACCACCCCCTTCGCAACGGCGTCATTGCCGACTACGATGCGACGGAGTACATGCTGCGGTATTTCATCCGCCGGGCCATTGGGAAGTCCTTGTTTTTTAAACCCCGCGTCGTCATCTGTGTCCCGTCGAGCGTTACCAACGTCGAACGGCGGGCTGTCATCGAAGCGGCCATGCAGGCCGGAGCCAGAAAGACGACGGTCATGGAAGAACCGCTGGCAGCGGCCATCGGGGCCGGCCTCGATATCGCCACGTCGAACGGGTCTATGGTCGTCGATATGGGCGGAGGCACGACGGATGTCGCCGTTCTCAGCCTGAGCGGCATCGTCATCAGTGAATCCCTGCGCATCGGCAGCAATACCTTTGATGAAGCCATCATCCGTTATTTGGAAAAGATAAAGCACGTCACCATTGGCCAGCACACGGCAGAAGAGCTGAAAATCTTAATCGGAACCGCTATGAGTGACGGCCGCCGCATGACGGCTGACGTCCGCGGGCGCAGCACGGAAACGGGACTTCCCGTATCGATTGACATTGATTCACAGGAAATCCGCCTGGCCATCGACGAACCGATTCAGACCGTCCTCAAGACGATCGTTTCCATCTTAGAAAAGACACCGCCCGAACTGGCGGCGGACATTGCCGACCACGGCATCGTCCTCACCGGCGGCGGATTACTTCTCGATAGTTTTGACCGTCTTATTTCCCGTACGACCGGCATGGCAGCCTATCTTTGCGAAGATCCGCTGCTCTGCGTGGCCCATGGTGCCGGCAAGGCCGTCCGAGAAATGGACCGCTTAAAAGATAGTTTTGATGATTTATAACTGTTTCGCTCTTTCAGTGGAATAGGGAATGGAGGGAGCCGTCATGAAAAAACTTTACAGACTCGCCGTATTAGCCGGACTCGCCGGTCTTCTCGCGATGCCGGCAGCTGCGGCTGATGTATCCTATATAACCGTATTGAGCGGCAGCGTCGTCAGTGTAGCCCCTGTCGGTGCCGCTGTTAAAGAAGGAGATGTTCTCCTTACGGTCAATTCTTTAGCCGGCCCGATGCCGGCAGCCCGTTCTGATAAAGACGGTGTTGTCAAATCGGTCCTCGTCCAGCCGGGCTCGCAGGTACAGCAGGGCGCCGTTGTCGTCGTGGTGGAAACGAAATGATGAAATCCTCCATGACGAAGAAAGTCTCTGCTTTACGGCGTATGGTGGGCCGAGTCTGTCTGACTGCGGCCTTTTCCTGTCTTTTGGCGGTTTCGGTACAGGCTCAGGAATTTATGAACGTCAGTGACGTCCAAATCGGTATGACCGGCTATGCCAAGACCGTCGTTCAAGGGACGGAAATCCAGACCTTCCCCGTTGAAATCTTAGGGGTCATGAAGAACAGCGGCCCGTCGGGGGATTTGATTCTGGCCAAGTTTTCCGGTCCCCTCATCGAACAGACCGGCGGCATTGCCCAAGGGATGAGCGGCAGTCCGGTTTACATCGACGGTAAGCTCCTCGGCGCCGTTGCCTACGGCTGGTCCTTTACCAACTCCCGCATTGGCATGATTACGCCCATCAACGACATGTTGAAACTGTGGAACGTGCCGACCAAGGAAGAAATCCGGCCTTTCAACGCCCGTGAATCGTCGCTCATTCCCATTGCTACGCCGTTGATGATGTCCGGTTTTGATACGACGTCGGCCGAGTGGATGAAGAGCAAGCTGCCCGATTATAATTTCATGCCCGTCGATACGGCATCGGCCAGCACCGATGATGTCGCCATGCCTTTAGAACCCGGCAGCAGTGTGGCTGCCGCCTTCGTTAACGGCGATATGAAGATGGGCGCTATCGGTACGGTCACCTACGTTGACAACGATCACATCGTCGCCTTTGGTCATCCTTTTTTGAAAAAGGGCAGTATCAATTATTTCATGCATAATGCCTATATTTTTACGGTTGTCAACAACCTGTCCAGCTCTTTCAAATTAGGATCTATCGGTGCTGAAGTCGGCAAGATTACCCAGGATCGGGGCGCCGGCATCAGCGGTCAGTACGACTATTTGGCACCGGGCATTCCGGTTACGATCAACGTACGCGATACCGATACCGATACGGCCATGACTAAACGTGTTAAGATCATTGAAGACAATGAACTGACTCCTGTTTTAGCTGCGACGACGGTCTATAATACGGTCAATAAGACCATCGACCGCACCGGCGGCGGCACGGCGACCTTGTCCTATACCATTCGCTCGTCTAATGGCCGCGATAAGGACATTACCCGCCACAATATGTATTATTCCGAAGAAAATATCAATGAAAAGAGCATTGATGAATTGTACAATGTTCTCGATATCTTAAAGCACAACGAATTTATTGATTATCCCGTTCTCGATATCACCATGAACGTCGATATTACTCAGGCCCGCAAGTCGGCCACCATCGTCGATGCTACAGCTGCTCCGGTTGTCGTAAGTCCCGGGGACAACGTATACTTTAAAGTAAAACTCCATCCCTACCGCGGTGTCGATGAAGTGAAGACCATGAGCTTTACCGTGCCTAAGGATCAGCCCTTGGGGGATATGGTATTAGAAGTCCGCGGCGGCGGTGTCATTCCTTTGCCGTATTTGATTGAAAAGCAGCGCTACAACTTGACCGATGAAATCATCAAACGCCTGCGTCGCTACAAAGATTTTGATGCCTTGAAAAAAGAAATCGACAAGGAAGACTCCAATAATGATTTGGTCATTGAAATCCTCGATCAGGGCGTCAGCATGATCAATGAAAGCGGGACCAAGGTGAGCAAGGAGAAAATCCGCGGTAAAGAACCGGGAACCAGTGCCAAAGATGTCATTAAGCCGAGCAAGCACAATGTGGGCGACGACAATCAAAGCGATGCCAAGTCATCCATCGCTACGCCGTACATCGTCAAAGGCGACGGCCAGATAACGATTAAAGTCGTAACCCCGGAAAAACGCGATGCTTTCCTAGCCAAGAACCACAATATCAATGAAGCCAAGGCGATCATCGGTGATGAATCGGATGGAGCGTCCCAAGATGACGAACTGGTAAAATCCGACAAGACCGATGACAGCAAGGATACCGATAAAAAGAACGACAAAAATCAAGATAAGGACGGCGGTAAAGATGCGGCTTCCGTGATTCGGACAGTCGACCTCGATCTGTTCCACTGAGTGTAAAACCGGCTCTTTTACCGGACAAATCGTCCTGCTTTAATAAGACCTGAAAAGGGCTGTCTTCGGACGGCCCTTTTTACTTGCCATTTTTCGCATAAAATGCTATTATTTTACCTATGGAAACTCAAATTAGAATTTTAGTTTTCAGTCTTTATTTTCTCACAATTTAGGCACAATTAAATATTGGTGTTTTACATCCATTTTTAATAATGGTATAGTAAAAGTAGTCTACTACTTAGGGAAAGGGCGGTCTTTCATGCAGAAACTTTTAGAAGACATTGGGAAGTTTACCATCCATGTCTTTGAACAAGTCGGTGTCATCGCCATCCTTTTTGCCCGGACGCTGCGCCAGCTTCCGAAGAACCAACGGCAGCTGATGTTCAACCAGATGGCTCATCTCGGCGTCAATTCCCTGCCTATCGTCAGTATGACACTGCTCTTTGCCGGTATGGTCATGACCTTACAGATCGTCGACATTCTCCTGCGCTACGGAGCACAGTCGACCTTAGGCGGCGTCATGTCCGTTGCTATGGGGCGTGAGTTGGGTCCTATCTTAACGGGCGTCGTCATGGCCGGCCGCGTCGGTGCTGCTATGACGGCAGAAATAGGGACCATGAAGGTTACCGAGCAAATCGACGCCCTGCGCTGCATGGCCGTCAATCCTATTGCTTATTTGGTCGTTCCTCGATTTATTGCCTGCGTCATCATGGTGCCGATGCTGGCTTTTTACGGCTATGTCATCGGGACGGCCGGCGGCTACGGCGTGGCGACCCTCGGGGCCGGTCTGACGCATTTTACGTATGTAAATTCGATTGAATTATTTACGAACATAAGCGATGTCGTCCTGGGCATGGTCAAAGCTATGTTTTTTGGCGGTATCATTGCCCTCGTTGCCTGCAATGAAGGCATGAATGCTCAAAGCGGTGCTGAAGGCGTCGGTCAGGCGACGACGAAATCCGTCGTGACATCGATCATCTTTATTTTTATCTGCAATTATATCTTATCCGTTTTATTATATTGAGGAGGATCATGATTCGTCTTCGCGATGTGACCGTCGCTTATGGCGATAAGGTCATACTGGACAACATTAATTTAGACATTCATCAGGGAGAGACCTTGGCCGTCCTCGGTGCCAGCGGTTCCGGCAAGAGTACGATCCTGCGCCTCATCATCGGTCTGCAAAAGCCGACAAGGGGCCATGTTTTCTTCCATGATACGGATATTACCACTTATGATGAAGACCAGCTGATGGAGGTTCGCCGTCACATGGGGATGGTTTTTCAGTATTCCGCTCTCTTCGATTCCATGACGGTTGGTGAAAACGTAGCCTTCGGCCTTCGTCAGCATACTCACGACGATGCGGCGACGCGGCAGCGAATCGTCAAGGAAAAACTGCATCTCGTCGGTCTCGATGGGATTGAAGATATGATGCCCAATGATTTATCCGGCGGTATGAAAAAACGCGTCAGTTTAGCCAGGGCCATTGCCCTCGACCCGCAGGTCATCCTCTATGATGAACCGACAGCCGGTCTCGATCCGCTGCGCTGCATGGATATCAATCGTCTGGTCGTCAGCATGCAAAAACAGATTCACGCCACCTCGGTCATCGTTACCCACGATATGGATTCGGCTTTTTTTGTCGCCGACCGATTGGCTTATTTACAGGATGGGCGCTTTCGGCTCATTGCCGATAAAAAAAGTTTTGCCCAAACCGATGACGAAGACGTTCAACGCTTTATCCACGGCGGTCGTCTTCCGGAAGAAAGAGGGGATAGTCTATGAAGTGGAGCTCAGAAGCCAAAGTAGGTTTCGTCACCATCGTCGCTGTCCTCTTATTCAGCGGCGTCGTCATGGGCCTGGCCCATATCGAACTCTTTGGCAAGCCGGGCTTTGTCATCCATACCGAATTTAATGATGCCAACGGGCTGCAAAAAGGAAACTCTGTCCGCTACGTAGGCGTCCATGTCGGTAAGGTCGAAAAAGTAACGCCGTCGCGAAACGGCGTCGACGTGACCATGAAAATCGATAAGGGAACAGAAATTCCGAGGGACTCGAAAATCGTCATTACGACGGACGGTCTCTTAGGGGAGAAAATCGTTTCTATTTCTCCTGGTGCCGACCGCAGCCATCTCTTAGCTGACGGCGATTATATCGACGGCAAGCAGGGCAAGACCATGGACGATATGATGGACAGCGCCAGCAAACTCATGGGGAGCGCCGATGAGATGGTCAAGAGCCTCAATGCCGTTATCGGTGATGAAAAAACTCAGGCTGCCATGCGCGGTTCCATTCAAAATATCGATGCTATTACGGGCCGGACCAGTCAGATGCTCGATGCCAATGCGGCCAATGTCGAAGCGATTACGGCTAACATGGCGGCGGTGACGGCGCAAATGAATGCGTCTATGCAGCAGCTCGATGGTGACGGTGCGACCTCGGCCAATGCCCGGGAAACGGCGGCCAATATAAAATCGATTACCGATCGCTTTGAAAATATCGCCCAGTCTATGGAAAAGATGACGACTGACCCCAAGACCCAGGCCAATATCCAGACGACGCTCGATAATACGGCCCAGATAACGACGAAGGTCAATAAAATCCTTGGCGGTTCATCGGATATCAAAGTCGAAGGCGAAGGCGGACTCTTATATAACACGACGAAGAACGAAACGAGCGGCAATGTAAATTTTAGGGTGTACCGCGGCGATAGCTTTGGCTTGATCGGAGCTGAAAATATCGGTAACGGTACGAACCTCAACTTACAGTACGGCCGTCGTAACGGCATCTTTGATTTGAGGGCCGGATTGATCAACGGCGACCTCGGTATCGGTACTGATTTATTCCACGACGGGCCTTTTCGCCTGTCCCTTGAAGGGTACGATCCCGATGACTGGCGTTTTCGCTTAAAAGCCCAGTATCGGCTGACGTCGGATCTCTACCTTTTCAGCCAGTTCACGCGGCCCATGAGTCGTCGTGATGGCGGCAATTATTATGGTATTAACTATGCTTTTTAGCAAATTCTATATAAAGAAAACAGGGGGTACCCATGATGAACAACAAACTGTATAAGAAATTGGTCATCGCCATGATGATTACAACCATAAGCACAGTCGCCGTTGCGTCCGCTGACGATACGACGGCATCGGTCCGTCCTGTCGATCTGTCCCAGGCCGATGAAGTCCAGGCTCGGGCTAAAGCGGAAGATAAGGAAATCAAAGCCCAGCAGGCACAGCAGAAAAAGGCTGCTAAGGCCGAAGCGAAGGCACGTGCCAAAGCCAATGCCCAGACCGCGGATATTACGCCGGAAATGCGTGAAACACTGGCCCAAAAGATTGCCGATGATTCGGCGAAACTGGCTGAGAAAGAAGCGGCTAAACGGGCTAAGAAAAATGAAATCGATCCGGTCATCGTCGTCGGCCGCGTGCCGACGAACGGTGTCGTCGATTTGACCTTGCCCAGAACGGTTCAGATGGCCCTCGATTACAACCGCGATATCAAGAATTCCAAGTACTCCCTGCGCAAGGCAGAATATGCCATCGATGAAGCCAGAGCCGGCAGAGCCCCCGTCGTCGACTACACCTTCAGCGCTCAGCGTACGCGGGCTACGAACGCCAGCCTCGCTTCGTCCCGGAGCACAAATGCCATTTCCAATGCCTTTGGAAACTCCCTGGCCGTGACCATTCCTCTCTATACGGGCGGTAAGGTCGAAGGCAGTATTGACGTTGCCAAATTGGGTAAAGTCGATGCTCAGGAAGAAATCCTCCGTGTCGAACAGGCGACGAAATATTCGGCCGTTGAAGGCTACTATGCCCTCTTAGCCTATCAGGAATTACAAGGCGTCTATCAGGAGGCCGTCACCAATCTCCAGGGCCATTTAGATAACGTCCAAGCCCAGTACAACGTCGGTACGAAAGCCCGTGTCGACGTCTTGTCGTCTGCTGTTTCCCTGGCCAATGCCAAGACGACAGCCGTTACGGCCGAAAATAATGTGGCCATTTCCGAATCGAATTTAAATAATATCCTCGGCCTGCCGTTACAGACGCAGCTCAATCTGGCCGATCATCAACTGCCCTTTAATACTTACAACATTTCCCTTCAGGAAGCCACGGACTACGCCATGAGATACCGTCCGGAAGTCCTCCAGGCAGCCCTTGCGGTACAGCAGGCTGAACGAAACATCTCTATTGCCGACGCCGGCAATAAACCGACGGTTTCGGTTACCGGCGGCAATAGCTGGTCGGATAATAACTTCCCGGGTGTCGATTCCGACCGCCGCAGCTGGAATATCGGCGCCGGTGTAACCTATACATTCTATGACGGCGGCGCGACTAAAGCCAAGGTCAACCAGGCTAAACAAGACCTCTTGGTTGCACGGGAAACGGAACAGGCCACGCGCGAATCGGTACAGCTCGCCGTCAAGCAGGCCTACCTCAATATTCGCAGCGCAGCGCAAAAGGTCGAAGAAACGCAGACCATTGTCGACCAGGCCCGCGAAAACTATCGTATCCAGAACATCCGCTATCAGGCAGGTGTCGGCATCAACCTGGACGTTCTTGATGCCCAGCTCAGCCTCAATGAAGCTCAGGTCAACCACATCCAGGCCCTGTACGACTACAACGTCGGCATTGCCAAACTTGAACAAGTCATGGGTGTCGACGTCGAATCAGGCGTCATCCATCCGTCTTTGAACGGAACAGGCGGTCAATATTAAGGGAAGAGGACGATGACAGGTTTTTAACAATTTTCGGAGAAACGTTCCGATTTGTCATCTATTTCTTGATTTTCTGCAATACCATAGGTAGAATAAAGAGAGAATTAGAACGTGTAATTCTCTCTTTTTTCGTATGTGGAGCTTGCTTATGAAGAAAAAATGGATTGCTGCCTGCGGTTTTTCCGCTTTTTTTCTATCTGCCGGCATTGCCTTGTGGATGGAAAAACCGGCTTTAACCCAAATGGCGAGCAATATGATTACGACAACTGCAAACAGTAAACTGAATGGAACCTTGGGGTTCTCTTCTCTTGATATATCTTTGACCGGCCAAGTGGTCTTGGCAAAACCGGTTATTAAAGATTCGCAGGGCCGCATCGTTTTCGAAGGCGAGGACGTCCGCATCTATGTCAATCCAGGTAAGATTGTAACGGCGTTAAAGCAAGGGGAAATCCTCCAGGCATTGGATACAGCCGACGTCAATAAACCGGTCCTTCATCTGTGGCAGAATCGAGACGGATCGTGGAATATCACGTCGATTCTGAAACCGACGGAAAGCAGCAGTGATTCCGGCTTTCGCGGCGTGATCCGTGTTCATGACGGTACGGTACGGGCGCTGTTGCCTGACAATACCCTCGTCGTCGGGAATGACGTTACGGCCGGTGTTTCCTTCGCCAAGTACCCGTCCATGGACATCGATGCCGATATGAATGTCGACGGACAGAAAATCACGGCTCATGGAAGGTATGCTTCCAGTCGGCAGTATGACTTTGTCGTCAATGCCGATGCCGTCGACGCCCGGTATGCGTCCTTCCTCATTCCGGCCTCAAACGACGTTGTCCTTCAGAACGGCACTGTCAAAAATGCCAAGGTCCGCGTTGCTGACAGTCACAAGGGCTTTTTCATGTCCGGTCAGGCCGATTTTGCGGACGGTAAATTGGATGTAAGCGGCGTTGCCATTGACGAATTAAAAGGCCATGCCGATCTTACGACCAACGACGTTACCCTGTCAGGTGTCGAGGGCTTGGCCAACGGTCAGGCCTTCCGCATCGACGGTAAGGTCGTAACCAATGGGGATGTTCCCGTTTTCAATCTCAACGTCGACGTACCCCGTGCGGATGTGACGGCTTTCGCAGGCTACATCCCGGAAGGAACCAGCGGGACGGCGGATTTTAAAGGTATCGTCTGGGGCTCGACAGAGGATGTCCGAGTGAAGGGAACTGCCGGCATTCATAACTTTGCCTATAACGGCTACACCGTCGATGAGGCTTCGGCTGACGTCAACTACAGCGGTCAGATGGTGACCGTCGATTCTCTGACGGCCCGGGCTTTTGGCGCCTACATCAAGGGGAAGGCCCAATATGATGTAAATACAGGCGCCTATGCCGCCGAAGCCGACGTAAGCGGCCTTGATTTGACGGCTGTCCCCGATATGCCGGTCGGGGTTATGGGCCTCATTTCGGGCTCATTCCGAGCTGGCGGAAACAGTAAGGATGGCTCTATCCTGGCGACGGGGACGGTACAGGCATCGAATCTTTCCTACAATGGACTGGCAGCGGACCGGGCTCAGGCCGATGTGACCTATGACGGCCATGTCGTCAACGTCAATCAAGGGCATGCCGATGTCGGCGGCGGCAGTCTTGATATCAGCGGCTCCTATGATGTCGATCAACAACGACCGCAATTTTCCTTTACAGCCCATGATATCCCCCTCGATATGGCTTCGCCGCTATTGTCTGTTCCTATGAGCGGGACCTCGGATGCTGCCGGACATATTGACGGACAAAATTGGGACTTGGCCTTCAGTGCCAAAGACGGCCAAATCAAAGGGATGCTCTTTGACAGCATTAACGGGTCGGCTCACGGTCAGGGAAAACAGATTGAAATTCCGGCCCTCTACTGGCGGCGCGGTGAAGGCCTGCACACCTTGACCGGCCGAGCGGATCTGGACAGCCGGACTGTCGACGCTTCGCTTACGACGTCCCATATTCGCGTGGAACAACTGCTGCCCCTTGTCGGCAAGGAAGATTTGCCGCTCACGGGCTGGGCCGATAATACGGTGACGATAAAGGGAACCCTTGACAATCCGTCGGCTGCCGGTTCCTTCCGACTGACCAGCGGTTCCTATGCCGGTTACTTGTATAAGAATATCAGTGCTGACTACCGCCTCGATCAGGGAACCGTCTATTTGTCGAACGGGGATATTTCGTCCTATACGGCTTCGGTAGCCCTGGAAGGCTCTATTGGTGATACGCTGGATCTCGATGTGACCGGGAAAAATATCGACGTTTCCCGACTGGCCCCGCAGAATCAGACGCCGCGCAGCGGTTCTTTTGATCTGACGGCGCATATTGGAGGAACTATGTCCGCTCCGACGGCATCCGGGGCTTTGAAGGCAGATAATTTGGTTATCAATCATATGGTCCTCAACGACGTCCATGGTGATTTTGCCTATTACGACAGCATACTGCGGCTGACCAATCTGCATTTCTCACAGCTCGACGGAAATTATGATGCCAATTTGATGTATAATACGAAAACCTCCTTTATTCGTGGCCAGGCGACGGTCGTCAACGGCGACATTGCCGGTCTGATTAAAGTGGCCGATATGCCGGTACAGGATATTACCGGGAAACTGAACGGTCAGATTGATGTCAGCGGTACCAGTGACAATCCGACAGTCTCTATGAAGGGGAATATCAGCCAAGGTACTTTTGGCGGTGAAACGATCGATCCGTCTGACGTCGACGTCAGACTGGAACAAGGCATCGTCAATATCAATAAGCTGGCTCTTAAAATCGGAGACGGCACCTTAGCGGCCAAGGGTTCCTATGCCCTTCATGGCCCGGTGGCTTTATCGGTGGCAGCGAAACAGTTCCCGTCTAAGGCCTTGATGACTGTATTGGGCAAGAATGATTTCGTCGTCGATGCGCCCATCGATTTTGCCGCTGACCTCAGCGGGACCTCTGATGACCTTCAGGCCGACGTATCGGCTCAGCTTGGAAGCGGTACGGCCAATGGCATTTCCATCAGCGGTGCCTTTGCCCTGTTTAATATTCGTCGCGGCATGATTACGGTCCAGCAAGCCAGTGCCAGCCGCGACCCTTATAAAATCAGCGCCAAAGGGACGATTCCTGTCAGTGCCCTTTCCGGCGGTAAGACCGATGAGTCGATGGATGTCGACTTCCAGCTCTCGAATACGAGCCTCGATATCCTGACCTTCCTTACCCCTTATGTAACGGATGCCGACGGTCAGATACAAGGGGCCGTTAAGGTTAGCGGAACTCTGGCGGATCCGCAGGTTACCGGCGACGTTACCGTAAAAGACGGGACCATTAAGTTCAAGGATACGGTTTATCCGCTAAATGATATCAACGCCGATTTATCCTTCAAGGGACGCAGCGCCGTCCTCAGCGGCAGCGGCACTATGGATAAAAAAGGCAAGAAGGATCCCGGCAGTGTCAGTATCAGCGGCAATGCCTCGTGGAGCGGCCGCAGCCTCGATACGTACTCCTTATCGGCAGATTTTGCCAATCTCAATGTGGATAATCCTTACTATAATGGGCCCCTTACGGGGTATATCAACGTCACTCCCGGTGACGGACGACCGAAAATCGGCGGCCTTATCGATATCAACAACGCGACCATTGACGTCCCGCTGACCCTCAGCGAAAGCTCAGCGACGCCTGATTTGGACCTCGACTTTACCTTATCCTTAGGCGACAAGGTCCGTCTTTATAACTCGGCTCTCTATGACCTCATGGTGACCGGCGCCGTTTCCTTTAAGGGCAGCCTGGAACATCCGAATCCGTCAGGCCGTTTTGAAGCTACGCGCGGTTCGGTTCACTACTTGGATACGAATTTCCGCGTTTCCAAGGCCATTGCCGACTTTTCACGCTACGACTCACTTCTGCCGTATATCGATGCCGAAGGTATCAGCCGCGTCGGCCAATATACGGTCATGCTGACCCTGCGCGGTCAGGCCGATAACATGGATCTCCTGCTTCGTTCGGATCCGCCGCTCACCAAGCCGCAGATCGTATCGCTCATTACCTTGCGCAATGGCAGCGGCCGTCCCCAGAGTTCCATCGGTGAAGATGATATGAGTTCTCTCCTCGGTTCGGGCATCCGCATGACGCTGAACAGCTTGGGTATTACTCAGAGCCTGGAAAAAGCCTTGTCCTTAGATATGCTGACCGTAACCAACGGGTCCCTCGACCTCAATGATAGAAATACGGATGTCGGCAACAACTACTACAATATTGAAATGGGCAAATACCTGTTCAATGACTTTATGGTCACAGCGGCCTTTGGCCTCAATCACGATGACAATCGTTTCGGTATCATGTATGATTTGGGCAGCCGCTTCAGTCTCAGTGCCTGGACATCGAGCGACAACAACTTTATCGGTGCCCTCTATAAATACAATTTCTAAATCTATCTTTTTATGTGCCTCATGGAAACGATGAAAGGAGGTGAAAGGCCATGCTGGAAGATTATTTACAGGAACTGCAGAAGATAACCTTGTTGCAGCCGGAAGAAGAAGCTGCTTTGTGGCAGGCTTATAAAGAAGGCGGCGATGCCGGGGCCCGCAGCCGTCTTATCGAACAGTACCAGCCACTGGTATTTAAAGAAGCCATGCGCTGGAATATCCACACGGATCTTTTGCTCGATGCCCTGCAAGAAGGGACACTGGGGCTCATGGAAGCCGTTGAGCGCTATGACCACAGCCGCGGTGTGGCCTTTCCCTTATTTGCTGTTCATCGCATCCGCGGGGCTATCCTCGACTATTTAAAGCGGGAAGGGGCCGTCAGTGCCATGTCCCTCGATGCACCGGACGAACAGGGGATGACCCTGCAGGATACCTTGTGCGATGACAGAGAGGACCCGGTGGAAGCGGCGAGTCGCCAGTTCCTTTTTGAAAAAGTCAGCGGGGTACTGCAGCGCCTTCCTGAAAAAGAGCAGGCCGTCGTCGAAGGCGTCTATCTGAAAGATGTCGAGCAGAAGCATTTAGCGAAGGCCCTCGATATCAGTCTGCCTTACGTATACCGTCTGCAAAAGCGGGGCATCCGCAGGGTGAGGGGGATGCTCAGCCGCTTTATTCACGACAGCCGGGATTAAATTTTTTGTAATTTCGTAAATTTGGCCTGTTTTTAGGTGAAAAGAATTGGAAAATGCTGTAAAATATAGATTATGGCATATTTTTGCTTTCTTTTGCCGGTATAAACTCATATGGCCTCATCCGATATTATAAGCGTATTCGTTTATACAGAAAGGAGAAGGCTGTATGAAACGCTCCCAAAACGATACCCTTCACCGTGTTCGGGCTGTTCAGTCCTGGCTGGAAAAGGCGGAAGCATCTTTTGACAAAGAGTCCGATATCAAGGGCGAACTCAATTTGATGCTGGCCGAGGCGGAAATGAAGAATTTACGCCGACACCGTCCCGCCCATAAGCGCTTTTTGCGCCTTGGAGCCATCGTCACGGCCCTTTGTTTGGTGACGGGCGGCTGGTATCTTTTCCATCAGCCGCGGCAGACTGACTTGCCGCGGTCGGTAGAAGCATCCGTTTATGGAGAACGGCCAAAGCATGAATCAGGCGATACTGCGGACAGCGCAGCCCCGCCGGCTGCAGTTTCCAAAGAAGCTGCCGGAAAGTCCGGCACGGATCAGGAAACGCAGCTCTCTGTTCAATCCTTGCCGCAAACGTCGATGGCAGCAACTCCTGCTGTTGTCGAAGAACTGGCTGAACAGCCGTCCGCTCCGGCTGCAGGCGACCAGCAAACGGCATCGCCCGCTGTGCGGGAAGAAAAGGCAGTCCTGTCGGACAGCCAATTACAAGCTACTGTACAAGAAGCGCGTCATACCCTACGCGGTACCGGTATGGCGAAATAACTAATGGAGGATTTTTATGAATATGCGGAAGAAGAAACTGCTCGCGCTGATGGTAACCAGCGCGATAATGACTTGCCCCGTCTGGGCAGAGGATACGACGGCGACGACCGGTTATGAAGCGTCGACTACCGGAACGGTTACGACTTCAGGTTCGGCGGCAGCACCGACGGATGATGACAAGAAAACAGCGGTCAATGCTGTCGTAACTTCGCCGAATGATGAGTCTAAAGAAGAAGCGATCCAAGCTGCTAAATCAGGCCTTACGGGTTATGAAACGGAAGATGAACTGGCTTCTATTGCAGCCGGGAGAAGTCCTGAAGCCGTTCAGCAGGAAGCGGAAGAAGCGGCTCGCAAAGCTGAAGAAGCCAGAAATCCCGAACCTGTCGATACGACACCCCAGATTTCCGGTGAAAAAGTTACTTATATGAGCGGGACCAGCGATATGCAGTTCGATACTTCCATTCCCGGATATCCCATGGCGGTCATCCAACCCGGACAGGACGTATCCCTGCCCTACGGTGAAGCCGTAACCGATGCCGAACTGAAGCCGTATGTCGATAAGGTCGCGACGTCTGTTTCGGTCAGCCCCGTACCGGAACCGCAGATTGAACAGAACATCCTGCCTCGTCTGGCTATGCGCGTCGGCGATGCCATCAACATGGACTACATTCGTCATGACCTCAATGTCATCGGGGCGACGGGTTTATTTTCAACGGTTAAACCGGCCTTTACCAACGTCCCTGAAGGCGTTGTCCTGAACTATACCGTTCAAATGAATCCTGTCGTTAAGAAAATCGACATCGTCGGCAACGAATCGATCAGCACCGGCGATTTGATGAAACTTGTCGCTACGACGCCGGGCACGACCCTCAATACGGCCGTCGTCAGCCATGACGTTGCTAATATCAATACGGCCTTTGCCAATGCCGGCTATATGATGAGTCACGTCTCTGATGTCCGTTTGGACGACGAAGGGACCCTCCATATTGCGATTACCGAAGCACGCATTGAAAATATCAACCTCCGCGGCAATACGAAGACCCGGAATAACGTCATCATGCGTGAACTGCGCATGAAGAAGGGCGATATCTTCAATAAAAATGCGGCTAGCCGCAGCATTCAGCGTGTTTATAATACGGGCTATTTTGAAGACGTCAACGTCCGCCTCCTCCAGGGCCAGAAAAATGCCCAGAACGTCATCGTTGAAATCGACGTTACCGAACAGAAGACGGGGTCCGTTACCATCGGTGCCGGCTACTCCGATTCGGACGGCTTAGTCGGTATTCTCGGCCTCAGTGAAACGAACCTTCGCGGTACCGGTGATAAGGTCAATATCAGCTGGGAATTCGGCGGTAATACGGATTCCAATAAGAACTATATCTTCTCCTATACCCATCCGTACCTCAATGATGCCGGAGACTCCATCGGCTTCAGCCTCTTTGACCGCGAATCGGAATACGAAGACTATAATGAAAAGGGCGACTCCGTTGCCGACTATGACCGCCGGACCAACGGCTTCAACGTTACCTACGGCCGTGTCCGCAGTGAATACGTCAGCGACTATGTCACCTTAGAAACGAAGAAAACGAAATATACCGACTATAATAGCGGGGCTGACTATCAGTCCTGGGTCGATGGGACGGGCGACTACTATGGTTATTGGGGCGGCAGTGCCGATGCCTATCGCAATTATTTAAAGAATAACTTCGGCCGGACCAATAGCATGACCTGGTCTCACGTTTTCGATAACCGCGACAACGTCTACGATCCGACGAAGGGGAAACGCTTGGCCTTCACCGGTGTTTGGGCCGGTCACGGCATGGGCGGTGACTTCGACTACTTCAAGTTTATTGCGGAAAACCGCCTCTATTATAAAGTCGGCCGGGCTCACGTCATTGCCGTTCGTCTCATGGGCGGTATTGCCACCGGCGACATGCCCTACAATGACCTCTTTACCTTGGGCGGTGCCGATACGCTGCGCGGCTATGAAGACGATGAATTCCGCGGCAACAAAATGTATGAAGCGACCATTGAATATCGTTACCCCATTGCTAAAAAAATCCAAGGTGTCGTCTTTACCGACGTGGGTAATGCCTGGGGCGGCGTAGAAAACATTCCTTGGTATAAAGAAAATAATAAGATTCACTATTCAGGCGGTATCGGCTTCCGTATTACGACGCCGATCGGCCCGATTCGTTTAGACTACGGTATCGGCAGCGAAGGCGGCAAGTTCCACTTCAGCTTTGGCGGCAAGTTCTAGGGTCGTGAAAGGTCGTGGATGATGAGAATCCGCACTTGTTTATTGACTGTCTTTACTGTCTGTGCTAGTCTTAGTAGTGTTGCCGCTGCCTCCGTAGAACAGGTAGCGGTACACCTGTCTTCTGTCCAAGAGGCAATCCCCCCCTTGGTCCAGAGACGGATTGCTGCCAGTATTCAGACTGTCGGCAATCATGTATTTCTCAATCAGGACAGCGAAGACATTGCCGGCCGCTCTGAGGAATACGAGCGAATCGTCAACGATATCATCAATCGCGTCCTCATCGGCTATACCGTAGAGTCTATCGCCATCAACCCGGGGAGCCGGACCGACCTCGATGTCCGTATCCGGCCTTGGGGCGATACGATTCGCAAGGTGAACCTGACCGTCGATTACGGGGCTTTGCCGGAAATGGGACGCCAGATGGTTGATAAAGACCTCAGCGGTGCCGGTGACATGGTGGAAAACCTGCTCATCGGTCTGCCTGTTGATGCCCTCGATTGGGCCAATGGTGCCGTCAAATCGGTCATGGAAACGGAATTGGAAACGAGAGTTCCCGAGTTTTATCCGCATATCGTGATTCGCGGCGGTCAGGAAACGGACGTGACGGTCTATATGATGCCTAAACTTCCGGTCGTTCGCAACGTTCGCGTAGCCATTAAAGGAGAAGATGTGCCTAAGGTCATCTTTCTCAGCGCTCGGAACAATCTGGAGCATACCTATGCCGGTTTGGAAGGGTTGCCGGTCGCTTTCGTCCGTCGTCATGAACCGGACGTTATGGCGGATCTTTCCGGTGATGTGAAGCGCCAATGGGTCGTCAAGCACTACGGGCTCCAGGTGACACCGACCCTTTCTGTCGATGAAAATACGACGATCTATGTCACACCGAAAACGGATTTTTATGACATCCGCGGCGGTGCCTATCTCGATGTGGGCCGCAGGAACAGTGATGACGATGATACCGTTCTCATGGCCCATCTGGGCCGGAAAATCGGCAGTCACCACGAAGTGTACGGCGAGGTCAAATTTATGCCTTCACAGCTTGAGTGGAATGTCATTCCCGGGTACTTCTACCGTTTTACGGCCGGTACCGAGATGGGCTATCAGTTCGAAAGCCTCGACGACAGCCATCATCTGTGGTTTCGGCAGCCCCTCGGCAGCCGTTGGGCCCTGCGGTATGACCGCGATATGACGCATACCGAAAATGAAATAGGTCTTCAGTATCGTGTGGACGATTACGTCGGCTTAGAGTATGTCGTATCCGACCATGATCATTGGCTTCGAATCATAGGTTATTTGTAAGATAAAGGAGATTTTCTATTATGATGTCTGAAATGGGTAAGAAACGCAATATTAAAATTTTCTCGGCAGTCATTGCCGCTATCTTTGTATTCAGTATCGCCGGTCTTGCTATCATGCAGACGGGCAATCCGGTAAATGCAGCGCCTTCGAGCAATATCGGCGTCGTCGATACCAGCAAAATCATTACGCCGGATAACCAGGATGCCGTTGAAGTACAGAAACAGCTCCAGCAGGCCGAAGAAGATATGCAGAAACAGTTTGAACAGCAGTCGGCCAACATGGATGACCAGCAGAAACAGGAACTCTTCCAGAAGATGCAGGGCGAACTGACTACCAAACGTCAGGAACTCTTTAAAGGCCTGAAAGATAAGGTCGATACGGCTGTCGGTAATGTAGCCCAGACGAAGGGCCTCAGCCTGGTTGTTGAAAAGAGCGTCGTTCTCTATGGCGGTACGGATATTACCGATCAGGTTACGAAAGAACTGAACCAGAATTCGAGTGCTTCCTCCAGCAGCACCAGCAACAATCAGTAAGGAGTTCTTATGAAACGGATATATGCGGCAGCCGGTGCCGTGGTTCTCTTCGTTTGCCTCTTGGCCGGCTGGTGGTTTTTCAGCCATCGGGATCAATCCGTGCCAGCGGCAGCAGCGACGCCGGTCTATGCCTATGCAGACTTGGAACACGTCGTCATGAGCCATCCGCGCTACAGCGAGTATCACCGGTTAGAACTGGAATACAATGCCATGGTTGCCCAATATCAGTTTGAACAATGGAATTATTCCCGTAAGGCTCAAGCCGAAGGCGTGTCGATGCAGCAGTTTGCGGCTGTCGATGCAGCCGGTACGGCGGCTCTCAATCAGGAATTACAGGCTAAAGTCGCCATCAAGCAGGACGAGCTCAACAACCGTTTAAAACAGCAGTATGACGCCCTCGTCGAAGAAAAGAAAAAGACGACGCCGGTCATATCAGATGCCGATGCCTTAAAAATCGTCAATCTCCAGCTGAAGCTGAAGACCTTAGACCTTTCAAAAGAAGAGCGGGCAGCGACGGAAGAACAGCTGCAAGCCCTCTTGAGAGGCAGTAATGCAGAGGTGTTGGTGACGGGCAGTACGGCCAATGAAATCGCTGCTGCCATGGAGCCCTACAAGGCTCAGGCTAAGAAGGAACTCGAAGACTATGCCCGGCAGGTCAAGACCGACCTTGAAGGGCGCAAACTTCAGAGTCAAGCGGTTTTCCAACAGCAAATGAGGGAACTGAAAAATCGGCCCGAACCGGCTGTGTGGAATAAAGAGTGGAAAGATAAGCTCGATGCAAAAGAAAAAGAAATGAACGATGTGAAAGAAGCCATCATGGCAGATATCCGTGATAAGGCGGCTGCCGTTGCTCAGGAACAGGGCATCGACATGATCTTTTCCGACTATGAAGGTGTCGGTACAGCCGCCGATGTGACCGATGATATCATTGCCAAATTGGCATAACAGGAGGCTTTTAGGAATGAAAAAAGTTTGGAAGCGCTTTGGAATCGTCGCCGTCATGGTAGCCCTTACAGGGGCTCTTGCCGGCTGCGGCGGTAAAGATAATGTAGGTGTTGTCGATATGTCGCGCATACAGAAAGAAGCGCCCCTTGTTCAGCAATATAAGCAGAAGACGGAAGATAAGCAAAAGGCTATCGATAAAGAACTGCAGGATGCGAAACAGACCATGTCTGCTGAAGACTTTCAGAAGAAGCAGCAGCAGGCTCAGCAGGAACTCAATATTTTCGGCGCCAGCATGCAGCGTCAATTCATGTCGGATCTTGAAAGCCGGTTAGGTGACATCGCTAAGGATAAAAACGTCGGCATCATCGTCATGAAAGAAGCCGTTCCTTCCGGTGGCATCGATGTTACCGATGATCTTATTGCCAAAATGCAGTAAAAAGGGGTTGTATATAGTGAATAAAACAGTACAGGAATTAGCAGTATTGCTGGGCGGGACGGTCATCGGCAACGGTGATGCCGTCATTGGTGACGTAAAAAGCTTGGAAGAAGCAGGTCAAAACGATATTACCTTTGCCGTCGATCCGTATACGGAATATTTGCCGCAGGTCCATGCCGGCGCCGTCATTGTCGACAAAGAAGTACCGGCCGGCGATAATACACTGGTCATCGTAGAAAATCCCCGTTTGGCTTTTTCGCAGCTCCTGGTCTTGTTTCACCCCCGTCAGTCGATTACGCCCGGTATTCATCCGACGGCTATCGTCGATGAGACTGCCGTCATCGGGGAAGATGTCTCAATCATGCCTTATGCCGTCATCGGCAAAAACGTTGAAATCGGTAAGGGGTCTGTCATTTATCCCTACGTCTTTTTAGGTGACCATGTCAAAATTGGCGAAGGCTCGGTCCTCTATCCCGGTGCCGTCATCCACGAACACTGCGTCCTCGGCAAAAATGCTGTCATCCGGGCCCATGCCGTCATCGGCGGCGAAGGCTTCGGCTTTGCCACGGAAAAAGGGAAGCATACCCGCATTCCGCAGATCGGAAACGTCATCCTCGGTGACGACGTCGAAATTGGCGCCTGCACCTGCTTGGACAATGCGACACTGGGGGCGACGAAGGTTGGCAGAGGTACTAAAATCGATAACCTGGTCCACCTGGGTCACAACGTTGAAATCGGTGAAGATTGCTTTATCATTGCCCAGTCCGGCATTGCCGGCAGTACCAAGGCCGGCAATCACGTTATCTTTGCCGGACAGACGGGCTGTACGGGCCACGTTACGATTGGCGACAACGCTGTCTTTGCCGGTAAGTCAGGAATTATCGGCAATATCAAAGGCAATCAGACCTATGCCGGGTTCCCGGCACGGCCTCACATGGAATGGAGCCGCACCCAGGTATTTTTGAAGCATTTACCGGAAATGGCCAAGACCATCAAGGACCTGCAGAAAAAGATTGCCCAGTTAGAACAGAAATTAGAACAGCAGTAAGAGGACAAGCTTATGTACACCTTCATGAAATGTCTGAGCTGGATTATCTGCCATCTTCCTGACGGCTGCTGCCGCAGCCTGGGCATTTTTTTAGGTTCTTTTTTCTGGACTTTTGTCCCGAAAAAACGAAAAGTATTGGCTCAGGAGCAAATTTTGAAATGCGGCATTACCGACGATCCGAACGAGGCCATGGCTATTGCCAAAGCCAGTACACTTCGCTTTGGTCCGATGATCATAGAAGTCTTACGGTATCCGGTCTATACGAAGGAAACCCTCGATGAGAAAGTCTCCTTCGTCGGCCGCGAGCATTTAGACGCGCTCAAGGAAAGCGGTGACGGAGCCATCATCATGGCTTCCCATGCCGGAAACTGGGAGCTCCTCGGAGCCGTCCTTGCCATGAACGGCTATCCCCTCATTTCCGTGGCTCAGGAGCAGGACAGTCATAGTGCCGATAAGTTCATCAACGAATATCGGGCCATGATGAAGCAGCACGTTACCTATAAGACGGGCATTCGCGATATGGTGAGGCTCCTCCGGGACGGTCACTATATCGGCCTGCTCATGGATCAGGACCCGGGATATACGGGTATCATGGTTAAATTCTTTGGTCTTGATACGCTGACGGCTGACGGGCCGGCCAAGATGTCCGGTATCGCCAACTATCCCGTCGTACCTATCTTTATCCGGGAAGACAGGCCGTACCATCACGTCGTTGAAGTACAGCCGCCTCTGCGCCCTTACACGGCAGATCACAAGCTCTCAAAAGAAGAAAAAGAGCGTATTATGTACGAAACGACACAGGAACTCAATGACCGTTTAGAAGCCCATATCCGTCAATATCCGGAAGACTGGTTCTGGTTGCACAATCGCTGGAAATGGACAAAACGTTATAAAGAAAAGCAAGCTGAAAAAGAAGCTGCCCAATAGTGAACTGACCATCTGACGTCGGATTTTTGGTTCCACATTAGGGGGTCAGTTCCCAGGCAGCTTCTTTTTTTTGTAAATATTAACAGAATGACGACAAATGTCCGGGAAATATGGTATGATTAACAAAAGAGAATCTTTATACGGAGGAGGCAATATTATGCGCGTTCTTATGTTTTTTATAGCCCTTCTTTGTTTCGTAACGGCAGGGATCCTGGAAATTACCAATATCCCGGGCATTCTTGCTTTAATCGTCGGTCTTGTTGCCCTTCGGTTTTCCTTTCGGGGGAAGAAGTTCAAGCCTAAAGTCGTCGTTTCCAGCGGCAATGAAGAACTCGACAAACTCAACACCGACCTCTTTAAGCGGGCCGTCGAAGACTTCAATACCCTTGATCGGGAAATGAAGACCTTAAGCGATAAGGAACTGCGTAAGCAGGTTGGCAAGATGCAGGGCATTGCTAAAAATTTTTTGACGTATCTCCAAAGTCATCCGGAACGAATCAGTCTGGCACGCCGCTTCGTCGATTATTACCAGGATCGAGCCATTTTGTTGGTACAAAAGTATAAAGAACTGGAACAGACCGGCCTTGACGCTGCGGAAGTACAGCAGTCTAAGCTTCAGATTAAACGACTCTTGAATAATTTTGATGAAGCCTATGCCGACCAATTTTCTAAGGTCCTCAATGCCCAGCTCATGGACCTCGATGCAGAAATGAAGGTTATGAAGGACAATATGGCTGCCGACGGCTTAAAGCCTGAAATTCCCGAAAGCCGAAAAATTCCGGAACGCAATAATGATTTGGTCAACTCAATCATTGATTTGACGGATAAATTTTTAAATACGAAACGAAAGTAGGGTGTTATTATGGCGGAGATTAATTTGAACGACCTTTTGGATAAAAAACAGTCCGATGAGGGCACTCCCAAAAGCTATGAAAAGAAGGAACTGGTCAATTTTAATCGTCAGGTGGAAACGCTTACAGCCGAAGAACGGAAACAAGTCGATACCATCAAAGAGTCGATAAACTTGGTCACGGCCAATGCCATTGCCCAATACGGCATTGCTGCCCAAAACAATATTGCGTCTTTCTCCAACAGCATCTTATCGACCGTAAAGAGTACCGATCAGACGGCAGCCGGTGACCTTCTCAACGACCTGGTAAAGAAAGTTCACGATTTTGAAGAAGAACAAGATGGCCCTAAGGGCTTCTTGGCGAATATCCCTGTCGTCGGGTCCTTATTTAAAAAGGTGCCGGCATTGCAGCAGTCTTATTTGACCTTGTCGGCTCAGATCGACAATATTCAGGCCGGTCTCGACAAGCAGAAGATGATCCTCATGAAGGACGTAGCCATGTTCGACGGGCTGTACGATAAGAATTTGGAATATTTTAAGCAGCTCCAGCTCTACATCCAGGCCGGGGAAGAAAAAATTCAGGAATTGAATGAAACGACGATTCCTCAATTGGAAGCCCAGGCTCAGGCCTCAGACAACCCGATGGCGACACAGGTTGTCCAGGATTTTAAAAATTCTGTCAGCCGCTTTGAAAAGAAGGTTCATGACCTGAAAATCAGTAAGACCATTGCCATTCAGACGGCGCCGCAGATCCGGATCATCCAGGACAATGACAAAATCCTCGTCGACCGCATCCAGAGTGCTATTTATAATACGATCCCCCTGTGGAAGAACCAGATGATCCTGGCCCTCGGCCTTAGTCGGCAGAAGGAAGCCCTCCAGATGCAGCAGGCTGTGTCCAATACGACGAATGACCTCTTAAAGCGCAATGCCGCCATGCTCAAGCAGAATTCTCATGACACGGCCGTTGAAAATGAACGGGCCATCGTCGACATCGAAACGGTAAAACAGGTCAATGACGATTTGATTGCTACCATTGAAGATACGCTTCGCATTCAAAGTGAAGGCCGTCAGAAGCGGCAGGCAGCCGAACAGGAACTGCTTCAGATCGAAGACCGGCTGAAAGATGCACTCCTTAAAGGGGCCGGCCGGAACGATCCCTTATAACCAGCCGAATTTTTTACAGGCCTTTAAAATGCCGCCCTTGTCGTGGTCGTCCGTGATATAGTCGGCTCGCTCTTTGAGGGCTTCCCGGGCGTTGCCCATGGCGATGGCGAAGAATGGCTTTTCGAACATGGTGATGTCGTTGAATCCGTCACCGAATACGACGGCGTCCTCCGGCTTTCCGCCGACGCGGGACAGCATGCGCAGGATGCCGCGGCGCTTATCCGTCGGTTCGATGAGGTACGTATGGTCGATATATTCCAAGTGAGGCAGACCGTATGAATCGGGTTCATCGTCTTTTTTCTCCGGCCGGGCGTACATGATTTTATAGACCGTCGTCAACTCGTCGATATCGATGGGTTTGACGACGGTTTTCATATAGTTGCGCGGGTCGGCGTGGGGAAAGGTCTCATAGGGGGTGTAACGATGGATCGTGTTGTCGGTGACGACGGCCCAGGCAAAGCCGCGCCGATCCAATTCGTGTAGAAGGGATTTGCAGTTTTCAAGGGGAAGGCCGGTCATTTCGAACACGTCTCCGTTTAAGGACAAGCTGTTGCCGCCGTCGGCTACGACGGCCGGGATCCCATAGCGGTCGGCAAAGGACTGAGCATCGTGCTGTAATCTTCCTGAGGCGATGGACACAAAATGGCCGGCCTTCATGAGGCGGCGCAGGCAATAGAGGCTGTCAGCCGGAATGATGCTTGAAATTCCAAGACCCAGGGTCCCGTCAATGTCAAAGAAAAAGTATTTTTTAGTCATGATCCTATCCTTTCTATGCGAAATATACAGGCCTTTTTATTATAGCATAATTCTTTTTGGCTATCCTAAATGACAGCCAAGCGAACGAATTCATATTCGAAAAGACATTTTGCCATTGACAGGACAGTCCTTTTTTTACATAATAAAGTGTAAATGTTTATTTATATTTAACGAACCTAAAAAGGAGCGATTTGACTAATGAGCACCATTGATACGACTTGTGTAAATGCCATTCGTGTATTGTCGGCGGATGCAATCCAAAAGGCAAATTCCGGCCATCCCGGACTGCCCTTGGGGGCTGCCCCGATTGCCTATGAACTTTGGGCAAATCACATGAACCACAATGCAAAAGACCCGAAATGGGCGAACCGGGACCGCTTTATCCTCTCAGCAGGCCACGGCTCGATGCTGCTGTATTCGCTGCTTCACTTGTATGGCTACGGCCTTACCTTGGATGATATTAAGCAGTTCCGTCAAGACGGCTCCTTGACACCGGGCCATCCGGAATATGCCCATACGACCGGCGTTGAAGCTACGACGGGTCCTCTCGGTGCAGGCCTTGGCATGGCTGTCGGCATGGCTATGGCCGAAGCTCATTTGGCGGCTGTTTTCAATAAACCGGACTATCCCGTTGTCGACCACTACACCTTTGCTCTTTGCGGCGACGGCTGCCTGATGGAAGGCATTTCGTCCGAAGCCCTTTCCTTGGCCGGAACCCTTGGTCTGTCCAAGCTGGTTATTCTTTATGACAGCAACAGCATTTCCATTGAAGGCAGTACGGATCTGGCCTTCACGGAAAATGTCCAGGCTCGCATGGCTGCTTTCGGCTTCCAGACGATTACTGTCGAAGACGGCACGGACATGGATGCCATCGGCAAGGCTATCGAAGAAGCAAAAGCCGATAAAGAACATCCGTCGTTCATTACCATTAAGACCCAAATCGGTTACGGCTGCCCGGCTAAACAGGGTTCTGCCGATGCTCATGGCTCGCCTCTCGGCGAAGAAAACGTCGTCGCTATGAAGAAAAACCTCAACTGGCCGAAACCGGAAGAAACCTTCTACGTTCCCGACGAAGTCTATGCACATTATGAAGAACTGAGCAAAAAAGCAGCAGCTGCTGAAAAAGATTGGCAGAAACTGTTCGACGCTTACGCTGCAGCCTTCCCGGATATGAAGGCTAAATGGGATGCTTACCATTCCGATATCGATGCCAACGCCCTCTTAAACGATGAAGAATTCTGGGCTTATGAAGATAAACCGCAGGCAACGCGCAGTCTGTCCGGCACGATGATCAACCGCTTGAAAGATCGTATGCCTCAGCTCTTTGGCGGCAGTGCCGACCTGGCTCCGTCGAACAAGACGGAAATGAAGGGCGAAGGTTCCTTCGGCAAAGCCGATTACAGCGGCCGCAACATCCACTTCGGTGTCCGCGAACTGGCCATGGGTGCCATGACCAACGGTTTGGCCCTCCACGGCGGCGTTCGCCCCTATGCCGGTACCTTCTTCGTATTCAGTGATTACATGAAACCGATGATCCGCCTGGCTGCCCTCATGGGTCTCCCGACGACGTACGTCCTGACCCACGACAGCATCGGCGTCGGCGAAGACGGCCCGACACATGAACCGATTGAACAGCTGGCTATGCTGCGTTCCATTCCGAACGTCAATGTCTTCCGTCCGGCCGATGCTACGGAAACGGCAGCCGGTTGGTACTTAGCCGTTACCAGCCAGAAAACGCCGACGGCTTTGGTCCTCACGCGTCAGAACCTGCCGCAGCTTGCAGGCAGCAGTAAAGATGCTTTGAAGGGTGCTTACGTCATTGCCGACGCCTCGAAAGCCGTTCCCGATGCCATCATCATGGCCAGCGGCTCTGAAGTCGAATTGGCCGTCAACGCGAAGGCTGAATTGGCGAAGGACGGTATCGACGTCCGCGTCGTCAGCATGCCCTGCCTCGAACTCTTCGAACAGCAGGATGAAGCCTATAAAGAACAGGTACTCCCGAAAGCCGTACGGGCCCGTGTCGCTGTAGAAGCCGCTTCCGATTTCGGTTGGGGCAAATACGTCGGCCTCGACGGTGCTACGGTTTCCATGAAGTCCTTCGGTGCTTCGGCCCCGGCAGGCACGCTGTTCAAAAAATTCGGCTTCACGACAGAAAATGTCGTCGAAACGGTTAAAAAGGTTGTAAAATAAGACCGATTTTCATCGGTGTCATAAAGTCGTTAACAGGTCCTTCCGGGGCCTGCTAAGGTCTTGAAAAGGGGATGCTGTATGGGCAGCAGCCCCTTTTCACATTGTCAAGGCTTGATTTTTCTTGAGTATTTTATTATACTATGTACAAGAAGAAACCCTACTGTGTACGTAAATGGTCTCGATGTTTTGAACCAACACTTTTTACATTGGGAGTTCGGTCTCTATATTGCGAGGCAATGCCTTCACTGGACTGTCGACCCATATAGGAGGACACCCACCTGCTTAGGCAGGCTCAAAACTCGGTTTATAAACGGCATGGTGGGGCTCTTTTCTTGTTCAGGAATGTATGTATGTTTCCGCCGCTAAGAACCTCTTGGCGGCGTTCTATTTAGTCTGGAGAGCAAACAAATGAGCGGAGACGATTTATTTTCCATGGCCGATGAACGGAGCGGCAGGGAGTATGCGCCGCTGGCCGTCCGCATGCGGCCTGAATCATTGGATGACGTCTATGGACAGGATGAATTGATAGGTCCGGGGAGTTTTCTTCGGATGATGATCGAACGGGATACGATCCCGTCGCTCTTGTTCTATGGCCCGTCCGGCGTCGGCAAGACGACGCTGGCCCATGTCATCGCAACGGAAACGGACAGCCGCTTTGTGACCTTGAATGCCGTAACCGCCGGGACGGCAGAGCTGCGAAAAGTGATTGCAGCTGCCAAGGAAGCGGTTCATTTATATCAAAAGCGAACGATTCTCTTTATCGATGAAATCCACCGCTTCAATAAGAGTCAGCAAGACGTGCTCCTGCCTTATGTCGAAGACGGGACGGTCATTTTGGTCGGGGCCACGACGGAAAATCCTTATTTTGAAGTCAACCGACCTTTATTATCCCGGCTGCGGGTCATTTCCCTTCAGCCCTTGTCAGAACAGGCCGTCGTGTCTGTGCTGCGCAGGGCGCTGACCGATACGGTGAAGGGATTGGGAAACCTCGGCATTGAAGGCAGCGACGAAATGCTGGGAACCATTGCCCGCCTGGCTGACCGCGATGCCCGCGTAGGCCTTAATCTGTTGGAACAGGTTGCCATGGTCGTTCCTGCCGGCGGGAAGTTGACACAGGAAGCCATCGAAAAAGTAGCCGGCCATAAGGTGTATACCTATGATAAGAAAGGCGATGCCCATTATGATACGGTATCGGCCTTTATAAAAAGCATGCGCGGTTCTGATCCCGATGCGGCCCTGCATTACCTGGCCCGCATGATCGAAGCCGGCGAGCAGCCGTCCTTTATTGCCCGCCGCCTGGTCATCTGTGCTGCTGAAGACGTCGGCCTTGCCGATCCCCAGGCTTTGGTCATCGCCAATGCAGCGGCTCAAGCCGTTCAATTTGTCGGCTGGCCTGAAGGACGGATCATCTTGTCGGAAGCCGTCATCTATGTTGCCTGTGCACCCAAGAGCAACAGCGCTTACCTTGCTGTCGATGCGGCACTCAGCGATGTGCGCCGTAAAGACTGCGGCGACATTCCGCCTTATTTGCGGGACAGTCATTACAGCGGAGCCGCCAAGTTGGGGCACGGTATAAATTATCAGTATCCTCACGATTTTGACGGCGCCTGGGTCGATCAGCAGTATTTGCCGGAGGCCTTGAAAGGGGCGTCGTATTATCAGGAAAGACATTATGGCCATGAAAAAGATATGGCCGCTGCCTGGCATAAACGCCTCAGTGACAAGTAATCTATTAGTGGAAGGTGAACTATTTTGGCAAACGGAAGGACCCCTAAAAGCCCCCGCCGCAAGCGGACGACCCGGCGGACTCGGACTGCCAAACGGGCAGAGAAGTCGCCCCTTTTAAAATATGAGATTATCGGTATTTTCTGCATCTTATTCGGCGTCTTCGCGACCGTCGGGTTTATGGGCATTGATACCGGTCGTATCGGACATAATGTGGACAATGTCTTATCGTATATCTTTGGCTTGGGACGGATTGTCGTCAGCCTGTCTTTGGTCGTTCTGGGGCTGAAGTATATTGTCGTTCGCAAGGCCTGCCCCGTATCGCGGTCCTGGCTCATCGGCACTTGGATTTATGTGCTCCTTTTGGGGCTTATTCATTTGTTGGTCATTCCGGAAGGGACGGAATTCCTGCCGTCCAGCTTGTCTGTCGGAGGAGGTATCATCGGGGCCGTCGTATCCTCGGTGCTGCAGCAGTTTCTCGGCTTTTTTGGGGCCTTTATGGCCATTGTGGGAGCGGCTATCGTTACCTTTCTGATTTGGAAGAATTGGTCGATTTCTCAACCTGTAGCCGTCGTAGCCGATAAGGCCGGCCAGGAAGCGGCCCGCGTTTCCGGAAAAGCCGTCGAAGGCCTGCAGGATGCCTCCCAGTCCCTGCGCCAATGGCATGAAAAGCGGAAGATTTTCGATTTTCAAGCTCTTGATCAGGCTCCCAAGGAAGAGCCGGACAAGGCACCGACTGCCGTTTCGGAAGCACAGCCCGAGGGCATTCAGATTTCCGATGCCCGGGATCTTGGAAACGGCGTTGAAGAAGTCAGCTTTGATTCTCGTCCTATCGAGGAAAACCTGTCTTCCGAAGAGGCAGATGATTATTGGGATAACATCCTTGAACAGGGCGTAGACGATATGGAAGAGGCTCCCGATTACAGTCAGATTCATGAAACCGTCGTTTCCGATGCGGAACCGACGGCGCACGACGTTCAGCCGACCAAGGCTCCATCCTTAGCCGAAGAACGGGATGTCCTCAGCCATGATATGGACGATATCAAACCGATTGAAGTCGAACAGAGCAGTGTGGCTGTCGAACTCAGTGATGAAGGCAGCAGTGCCGTGCCTAAAGCGGAGGGCAAGAAACTGTACCGCCTGCCGTCTGTTTCCATTCTGAAGCCAGGTCCCCAGCATACGGTCGGTCTCAGTGACGAAGTTCGGGAAAATGCTGCTATTTTAAAAGAAACCCTGCAGAGCTTCAACATCGATGCCAAGATTTTAAATGCCAGCCAGGGGCCGTCCATTACACGCTATGAACTGGAACCGGCTGCCGGTGTCAAGGTCAGTAAAATCGTTCATTTGGCCGATGACATTGCGCTTAAATTGGCAGCGACGGATATCCGTATCGAAGCGCCGATTCCCGGCAAGGCTGCCGTTGGCATTGAAGTGCCGAATAAGAAACTGACCGGCGTCAACCTGCGCGACGTCATCGAAAGTGAAACCTTCCAAAAGGCCGCAAGAGGCGTTCCTGTCTGCTTGGGCAAAGACATTGCCGGCAATCCCATCGTAGCCGATTTGACCAAGATGCCGCACCTTCTGGTGGCAGGGTCTACGGGTTCCGGGAAGAGTGTCTGCATCAACACCTTCATTGCCAGCATTCTCTTTAAGCAGCGGCCGGAAGACGTAAAATTGATTCTCATCGATCCGAAAGTCGTTGAATTATCAAACTACAACGGAATTCCTCATTTGCTGACCCCGGTCGTGACCGATCCCAAGAAGGCTGCCAGTGTCCTGCGCTGGGCCGTTCGCGAAATGGATGACCGCTACAAGCGATTTGCCCTCACCCATACGAGGGATATTTCTCGTTATAACGAACTTCATCCTGAGGAAACGATGCCCTTTATCGTCATCATCATCGACGAATTGGCTGACCTCATGATGATGGCCTCCGATGACGTCGAAAAGTCGATCATCCGCCTGGGCCAGAAAGCCCGTGCCTGCGGCATGCACTTAGTCCTGGCCACGCAGCGTCCGTCTGTAGACGTCCTGACCGGCCTTATTAAGGCCAATGTGCCAAGCCGTATTGCCTTTGCCGTATCGAGTCAGGTCGATTCGCGGACGATTCTGGACATGGCCGGCGCCGATAAACTCATCGGTAAAGGGGATATGCTCTTTTATCCGCTCGGTGCTTCCAAACCGCTTCGCGTCCAAGGAGCCTTTATTTCCGACTCGGAAATCGACGAGATGGTCGAATTTATCAAGGGCCAGGATGGACCTCATTACGACGAATCGGTCCAAAAGGCCCAGTCTGACAATGCCGAAGACAGCGTCGATTTTTTTGAAGATGACCTCATGCGTCAGGCCATCGATATGGTTCTCGAGACCGGCCAGGCTTCGACGTCTATGCTCCAGCGCCGCTTCCGCATCGGCTATACGCGGGCTGCCCGCATGATCGATATGATGGAAGCTATGCACATCGTCGGCCCCAATAACGGCAGTAAGCCGCGGGATATTTTGATGACTGCCGACGAAGTCCAACAGAAGTATTTGGGCTGAACCCCTGTACCCTTTGTCGTATCTGTTATATAATAAAAGATACGATTATAGTAAATAGGGAGAGAAAGACAGTGAAGGAATCTTCGATCGGTGACGTATTACGATTAGCGAGAGAACAACAGGGTCTGACCTTACAAGACGTATCGGAGGCCCTCAATATAAAGCGGGAATACTTGGAAGCCTTGGAAGCCAATGAATATGATGCCATTCCCGGCGCCGTATTCGTCAAAGGCTTTATCCGAAACTACGGCAATTTTTTGGAACTGGACGGCATTGCCTTGGTCCAAGAATATAAGGCCTCCGTTGAAGAACGGACGCCAAGACCTGAAGTGCGGACCATCGTTCCTGCCAAACATCAAAAAAATAGGAAAGACAGTAAGAAGAAAAAGACGCGGCAGGGAAATTGGCCGGAAATTACGATTGTGGCCGGCATCATTATTTTTCTGTTGCTCATCATTTGGATTTTAATGTAAATAAGGAGCCATATGCGCGAGAATTTCTTAGTAACCAGTCGGGATGATATGAAAAGACGCGGCTGGGATCAACTTGATTTTGTCTACATCAATGGCGACGCCTATGTCGATCACCCCGGTTTTGCCGCAGCCCTTATCGGCCGCGTCCTCGAAAGCCGGGGCTATCGTGTCGGCCTGATTTCCCAGCCTGACTGGCACAGTGCAGACCCCTTTAAAGCCTTAGGCCGTCCGCGGCTGGCCGCTTTGATTACGGCAGGCAACCTCGATTCCATGCTCAATGAAAAGACGGCGGCTCGAAAGTTCCGCAGTCGCGACAGTTATTCGCCGGGTGGGGAAACGGGGCATCGGCCGGAACGGGCGACGATTGTCTATGCCAATCGCATGCGCGAGGCCTATAAAGACGTGCCCATCATCATCGGCGGTATCGAGGCCAGCCTGCGCCGCTTTGCTCATTATGACTACTGGTCCGATAAGGTGCGCCACTCGATACTCCTCGACAGCAAGGCCGATATCCTCAGTTACGGCATGGGGGAACACTCCATTGTAGAAATCGCCGATGCCCTGGCTGAAGGTAAGTCCGTCGCTGAGATGTACGACATCCGCGGCATCTGCTACGTGACCGGGAAACCGCCTATTTCAGACAAGACCGTCGTCTGCCCGTCTTATGAAGAGGTCCGGGCCGATAAAGCGGCCTTTGCCAAGGCTTTTAAAATGCAGTATGAAGAGCAGGATCCTTTTTACGGAAAGACCATCATCCAGCCGTCAGAAAACCGCTTCGTCGTCCAGACGCCGCCGGCCCTGCCCCTTTCGACGGAAGAGATGGATGCCATTTACGAGCTGCCCTTTCAGCGTCGCTGGCATCCTGATTACGATGCTGCCGGTGGGGTTCCGGCTTTGCAGGAAGTACAGTTCAGCCTGACCAGTCAGCGCGGCTGTTTCGGCCACTGTCATTTCTGTGCCATTGCCAGCCACCAAGGACGCATCATCCAGCACCGCAGCCAGGAATCCCTCGTTCGCGAGACCGAACGGATGACGAAGCTGCCGGGATTTAAAGGCTATATTCACGATGTCGGCGGTCCGACGGCCAACTTTCGTCACGTGGCTTGTCAAAAGCAGCTGACTGACGGCGTCTGCCGCAATCGCCACTGTATCGGCAGTGAAACCTGTCAGAACCTCAATACGTCCCATGACGATTATCTGCAGCTCCTGCGGAAAATTCGTCATGTAAAAGGCGTGAAGAAGGTCTTCGTTCGCTCCGGCCTTCGCTATGATTACGTATTGGCCGACGGCAACAAAGAATTCGTCAAAGAACTCTGCCAGTATCACGTCAGCGGTCAGCTGAAAGTCGCGCCGGAACACGTCGTCAAACATGTGACCGACCTCATGGGAAAGGCCGATGTCAACGCATTTCTGACCTTTAAGGACTGGTTCGATGAAGCCAATCGGGAACTGGGAAAGAAACAGTACTTGGTCCCTTATTTCATGTCCAGCCATCCGGGCTGTACCTTAAAAGATGCCGTAGCCCTGGCCGAATTTTTGCGGGACATGCATATGCAGCCTGAACAGGTCCAGGATTTTATCCCGACTCCGGGCAGTTTGTCGACGGCCATGTATTATACCGGTATCAATCCCTTGACCGGGCAAAAGGTCTACGTAGCTCGCAGGGCAGAAGAAAAGCAGATGCAGCGGGCCCTTATGCAGTACAAGAACCCGGCAAATTATGATATTGTCTATAAGGCCTTATGCCTGGCGGGCCGTCGTGACCTCATCGGTTACGGGCCGAAGTGCCTCATTGCACCACGGCGTCATCAAAGTCAGTCAGGCCGTCCGCTCGGCAGCGGCCGCCATGGCCGTTCGCCTGTCCGTTCCGGACAAAGGCGGAAGGATTTGAATCGAACTAGAAAATTCAGGTGAATACAATGAAGAAATACGTGCCTTTTGTCGTGCTCAGCGTCTTCGTCATCTTACTGTTGGGTCTGGCGTGGCCCATCTTGATGAAGCACCAGCAGGAAGAAGCACAACGGGCTTATGAAGCCGGCCGTCATCTCGTCATCTTTTCGGATTTGCCCCAGGATGTCAATGACGGTTTGGCCCGAGAATTTTATAAGCAGAAGCATTTGCGGGTGCAGATTTATTCTAAGACCGACAGCGATATGCGCCAGTCGCTGGGGAATATCGACGGTCCTAAGCCGGATATCCTCATCGCTTCGGAAGATGATTTGCGCACGCAAAAGCAAAATGGCGTTCTCCAGCCGTATGAGTCGGCCTATACCGACAATATCCCGTCGTCCATGAAAGATGTCGATGGCATGTGGAGCGGTTTATGGTACAATCCGATGGTCTTTGTCGTCAGTCAGTCTTATTATGAACGGCGAGGCCAGCTCCTTTCTACTTGGGATGACCTGTTGACCGATCCTCAGATGCTGCTGGCCTTTCCGGACCTGGCTGCCATGGATATGGCCGGCGAATTCCTCTGTTCTTTCGTAGAGATGAAGGGACTCGATGAAAGTGAACGCTACCTGCGTGCCTTGCAAAGTCACGTCGCTTCTTATTCGAAATCGATGTCGGTCAACGTCCGCCGCGTTGCCAGCGGGGAAGCCGATATCGGCGTAGCCGATGCTTCGTCTGCCAAGCAGTATCGAAATGACGGAGCGCCTATTTATATCATCTACCCCCAAGACGGTACGTCGTACTGGCTGACGGGGATAGCTGTCACTAATTGGTGCGAGGATGGAGAATTAGCCAATGCTTTTGCCGATTGGATCTATTCTCCGGAGGCTAATGCCGTCTTACAGCAAAAGCACATTTTCATGAGCGATGCCCTGCCGCAGGCTCAGCCTGAACTCGACGCCAACGGACGGGGACTCGTCTTATTCCCGGTAAAAAAATTATATTCTGATGAAGGCCGCCGCAGCTTACAGGCATGGTGGATCAAATCAATTCGCTTCGGAAAGGAAAAATAACGATACATGGAAAAGATAGGATTTGTCAGCTTAGGCTGTTCTAAAAATCTCATCGATACAGAAGTCATGCTGGGCATCCTCCGCGACCGCCACATGGAGATCACAGAGGATCTTGCACAGTCTGACATTATTATCGTCAATACCTGTACCTTTATTGAAAAGGCAAAGCAGGAATCCATCGATACCATCTTGCAGGCAGCCCGCTATAAAACGGAGGGCAACTGCAAGATTCTCGTCGTAACGGGCTGCCTCAGCCAGCAGTATAAAGAAGAACTGATGAAGGAAATGCCGGAAATCGACGCCCTCTTGGGCACCGGTTCATGGGACCGCATCTGGGAAGCCATCGATACCGTCAAAAAGGGCCGTAAAGCCTGCTTCATCGACGATGTCAGTCATTTGTACGATCAGCATACGAGCCGCATGCGGACGACGCCGACGTATAGTGCCTATGTAAAAATCGGCGAAGGCTGCAATAACGGCTGCTCTTTCTGCATTATTCCTCACGTTCGGGGGAAATTGTACAGTCGTCCCATCGAATCGATTGTCGCTGAAGTGCAGCAGCTGGCTGCCGACGGTGTAAAGGAAATCAACCTCATCGCCCAGGATACGACGAGTTACGGCGTCGATATTGCCGGCCATTCCCTGCTGCCGGATCTCCTGCGCCAATTGGTTCCCATCGAAGGCATCCGCTGGATCCGTCTGTTCTACCTCTATCCCCATTACTTTACGGATGAATTGATGGATCTTATCGTGAAGGAAGATAAAATCTGTCCCTATGTCGATTTGCCGCTCCAACACATTGCCGAACCGGTTCTGCGCCGCATGAACCGCCGCGATTCGGAAGACGATGTGCGCCGTCTCATTAAAAAACTGTGCAGCCACGGCCGCAAGCTTACCCTGCGTTCGACTTTTATCGTCGGGTTCCCCGGTGAAACGGAAGCTGAATTCCAGGCTCTCTGCGACTTTGTAAAGGAAACGGAATTTGATGACGTCGGCGTCTTCACCTATTCTCAGGAAGAAGGGACGCCGGCGGCCATGATGGACGGCCAGATCCCGGAAGAGATAAAAGAAGAACGCTACCATCAGCTCATGGCCATCCAGGCCAAAGTCTCGGAAATCCGCAACCAAGAGCTCGAAGGTTCTGTCCATACGATGTTAGTTGAAAAAGTAGAACAAGAAAAAGGTGTGACCCAAGCCGTCGGACGCATTGAAATCCAGGCGCCCGATGTCGATGGCCTGACCTATTTGGAAGATGCGGAGGGGGTACAGCCCGGGGACATGATCCCGGTCCGCATTGCCCAGGGCTTTGCCTATGATCTCGTGGCTGAACGGCTCGATTAACCGAGGTGATTGGGAATGATAGTAGAACTTGTTACGACGGGCTCTGAATTATTGCTGGGTGAAATTACCAATTATAATTCGGCCTACTTATCGAAACAGCTCAATGAAATGGGATACTTCGTCGTCTATCATACGACGGTCGGTGATAACCCGAAGCGTATGAAAGACGTCTTGAAGACGGCCCTTTCTCGGGCCGATATCGTCATTACGACGGGCGGCCTCGGGCCGACACAAGGCGACATGACCAAGATTATCGGTGCCGAATTGATGAATTGCCCCCTGGTTTATGACCCGGCCATTGCCGATGCGGTCCAGGCCTGGGTGACAGCCCATCACGGTACGGTGACGATGACCGAAAACCAGAAGCGTCAGGCCATGATTCCTGAAGGCGCTGATGTCTTTGACAACGAGGCCGGCACCGCGCCGGGCGTTGCCATGCAGGGCGGTGGCAAGACCTTGGTCCACTTGCCGGGACCGCCCAGTGAAATGCGATGGATGTATGAAAATCGGCTGAAACCCTGGCTTCTTCAGACTTTTGGCAGCCAAGGGTCCATCCGCTCTCTCTATATCAAGATTTATGATATGGGTGAAGCTTTTATTGAAGAACGGCTGATGGATCTCGTCAAAGACCAGTCGAATCCGACCTTGGCCATGTACGCCCGCCCGGGATTCGTCGAAGTCCGCCTCACGGCCCGCGCCGACAGTGAAGAACAGGCCGAGGAGCTTCTCTTACCGCTCGAAGAAGAAGTACGCCGCCGTCTCAATGACCAAATCGTCAGCTTTAACGACGAAACGATGGCCGATGTATTGGGGCGAGAAGTCCGTCAGGCTGGTTATATCGTCAGTGCAGCTGAATCCTGCACGGGGGGGCTTATCGGGTCCCTTATTACCGATGTCCCCGGAGCTTCCGATTACTTCCGCGGTTCGGCCGGGACGTACTGCAATGAAATGAAAGAAAAAATCCTCGGTGTCTCCCATGAGACCCTTGAACGATATACTGCCGTCAGCTCGGAAACCGCTGCTGAAATGGCGGACGGAAGCCGCCGTCTTTATGGGAGCGACATCGCCGTCAGCACGACGGGCATTGCCGGCCCCGGCGGCGGTACGGAAGAACAGCCTGTAGGCCTTGTCTATACCGGCGTCAGCGGCCCTTGGGGAACGCTCGTTCACCGCGACGTTTATCACGGCGGCCGTGCTGAAATCAAGCGGCGCGCAGCCGTACGGGCCATCTACTATGTAGTACGCTATCTTGTGAACCATAAAAACAAATAACCGTTAGGAGGAATGATTTTGGACGCGAAACAGACAGCACTTGAAAATGCAATGCGCAAGATTGAAAAAGACTTTGGTAAGGGCGCTATCATGCGCCTCGGCGACATTGCTGACAAGATGAACTTAGAAGTTATCTCCTCGGGTTCCCTGGCCGTCGACCTGGCCGTCGGCGTCGGCGGATATCCCCGGGGACGAGTCATTGAAATCTATGGCCCCGAATCGTCCGGGAAGACGACCTTGGCCCTGCACGCCATTGCGTCAGCCCAGAAGAACGGCGGCATTGCAGCCTTTATCGATGCGGAACACGCCCTCGATCCGGTCTATGCCCGCCATCTCGGCGTCGATACGAACGAGCTGCTCATTTCCCAGCCGGATAACGGCGAACAGGCCCTTGAAATCACGGAAGAACTCGTCCGCAGCGGTGCCGTTGACGTCATCGTCGTCGACTCCGTAGCCGCCTTGGTTCCGAAAGCCGAAATCGAAGGCGAAATGGGCGACTCCCACGTCGGTCTCCAGGCCCGCCTCATGAGCCAGGCCTTGCGTAAATTGACGGGGATCATTTCTAAATCAAAGGCCATGGTCATCTTCATAAACCAGCTCCGTGAAAAAGTCGGTGTCATGTTCGGCAACCCGGAAACGACGACCGGCGGCCGGGCCTTGAAATTCTATGCTTCTATCCGCATGGAAATTCGTAAAGGGGAAGCCATCAAATCCGGCGGCGACGTCATCGGCAACCGAGCTCGGGTCAAAGTCGTCAAAAATAAAGTGGCACCGCCCTTTAAACACTGCGAATTCGATATCATGTACGGTCAGGGCATTTCCCGTGAAGGGACGGTCCTTGACTTGGGCACGTCCATGGATATTATTGAAAAGAGCGGTACCTGGTATTCTTACAAAGGAGAACGACTGGGACAAGGCAAGGAAAATGTCAAGATTTTCATGAAGGAACATCCGGAAATTACGGACGAAGTCGAAAAAATCATTCGCGATACCCTGGCGGCAGAACCGGAAAAATTCGACGATGTCATGGATGAAGAAATGATGGAATCGGCCGCTGAAGCCGTACCGGAAAGCGACGAAGAGGAATAAATGACCTATAGTGAGGCCTATGAAAAAGCCCTGCAGCTGCTCAATGTCCGCTTCTTAAGTGAAGGCGAACTGCGCACCAAGCTGCGGCGGCGGGACGTCAGAGACGACGTCATCGACGAAGTGATGGCTATGCTGAAAGAGGAACACTTCATCGATGATGACCGCCTGGCTCGCCAGGTCTATGCCTACTATGTACGGAAAAAGCAGTACGGCCATCTGTATATCGCCAATTGCCTTCGACGCCGTCAACTGACGGTGCCGGACGATATTGAACGTCCTGATGAATACACCTTGGCAGAAAATCTTGCTGAGCGAAAGTTTTCCCGCCGGTACGATGAAAAGAGAAAGGCGGCGCGATATCTCCAATACCGCGGTTTTTCTCCCTCGGTCATCGCCGAAGTCATCGCTTCCTTTACGGTTGGCGACGAGGGTTGACAATCGGTCAAAATAGGGTCGGAGACGCCAAGTCCATCTTGACATTGATATGAAAAAAAATTACAATTAAAGGAGCCGGTTTGATACACTGGTCCATATTTTGCATAATTGTAGGTTTTTTGAACATGAAGTAAATTTTACATACTCATAAAAAAAGCCGGACGGTAAGTTCGGCTTTTTTTTGTGAAGGGGAGGTGAATTTGTTACTATGCTGACTACTACTATGGCTGCTGTCGTAGCCATTGTTTGTATCCTCATCGGCGTCGGTGCCGGCTATGTCTATCGCAAGAAGATTGCTGAAGGCAAAATCGGCCAGGCTGAAGTCGAAGCGCAGCGGATCATTGCCACAGCCCAGCAGAATGCGGAAGCCCGCAAAAAAGAACTGGTCCTTGAAGGCAAGGAAGAAATCCATAAACTGCGAAGCGATGCCGAGCGGGAGAACAAGGAACGCCGCACGGAATTACAGCGCTTTGAACGGCGTTTGATGCAAAAAGAAGAACATTTAGACAAAAAGTCCGATTCCATGGAAAAGAAGGAAGACGTCTTGCAGCGCAAAGAAGAAGAAGTGACGCGCATGCAGGAAAAAGTCGAAGCCATTCACGAACAGAAGATGGCCGAATTGGAACGGATTTCCGGCTTGACTTATGAAGATGCTAAAGAACTGCTTTTGAACAACGTTCAAAGTGAAGTAAAACATGAAACGGCACAGATGATCAAGATGCTTGAAGAACAGGCTCATGAAGAGGCCGAAAGCAAGGCTCGGGAAATTATTTCCGTGGCTATCCAACGCTGTGCTGCCGACCATGTCGCTGAAACGACGGTGTCTGTCGTGTCCCTGCCGAACGATGAAATGAAGGGCCGTATCATCGGCCGTGAAGGGCGAAACATCCGGGCTATTGAAATGCTCACCGGTGTCGACCTCATCATCGACGATACGCCGGAAGCCGTCATCTTGTCGTGCTTCGATCCGATCCGTCGGGAAATCGCCCGCATTGCCTTAGAAAAACTGATTGCCGACGGCCGTATTCATCCGGCACGGATTGAAGAAATGGTCGAAAAGGCTCGTAAAGAAATCAACCAGAAGATCCGCGAAGCCGGTGAACAGGCGACGTATGAAGCCGGGGTTCACGGGCTCCATCCGGAACTCATTAAGATTCTCGGCCGCTTGCGCTACCGCACCAGCTATGGCCAGAATGTACTGCGCCATTCTATCGAAGTTTCCCAGCTGGCAGGCATTATGGCTGCTGAATTGGGTGTCGATGAAAAGCTGGCTAAGCGAGCCGGCTTGATTCACGATATCGGGAAAGCCTTGGACCACGAACTGGAAGGGACCCACGTCTCTATCGGTGTCGAAATCGCCAAGAAATACGGCGAATCGAAGCTGGTTGTCAACGGCATTGCCGCCCATCACGGCGATGAAGAAGCACAGAGTGTGGAAGCCGTCTTGGTCGCTGCTGCTGACGCCGTATCGGCCGCTCGCCCGGGCGCCCGTCGGGAAACGTTGGAAAACTATCTGAAACGCCTGACGAAGCTCGAAGAAATTGCTGAGTCCTTCGATGGTGTCGAAGACTGCTTTGCCATCCAGGCCGGACGTGAAATCCGGGTCATGGTCAAACCGGATAAATTGGATGAATCCGATTGTGTCCTTTTGACCCATGACATCATTAAACGTATTGAAGCTGAACTGGAATATCCGGGACAGATTAAAGTTGTCGTCATTCGCGAAACGCGGATGGTCGATTATGCAAAATAACCTTATATGACTTGCAGGGCCGCCGTATAGGCGGCCTTTTGCATGTCTTGTCATGGGAAGAAGAGCGCGACGCGACGCTTCAGTCCGGATTATCCCGAGCGTTCGAAGGGGGATTGCAATTCACCTCCGAAAAAATATTATTGAATTTAAAAAATAATACTTGCCAAAGTCATCGATTTGTAGTAGAATAGTTTTTGTTCGAGGCACTAAGAAATACCGAGACAGCCCCGAAGAATGAAAGCAAATGGCCCCGTGGTGTAGCGGTTTAACATGTCGCCCTGTCACGGCGAAGATCGTCAGTTCAAATCTGATCGGGGTCGCCATTTTTTTTGCTCAGGTAGCTCAGTCGGTAGAGCAGGGGACTGAAAATCCCCGTGTCGGCGGTTCAATTCCGTCCCTGAGCACCACCAATGCGGAAGTAGCTCAGTGGTAGAGCACCACCTTGCCAAGGTGGGGGTCGCGAGTTCGAGCCTCGTTTTCCGCTCCATATATGGCGGCATAGCCAAGCGGTAAGGCAGAGGTCTGCAAAACCTTCATCCCCAGTTCGATTCTGGGTGCCGCCTCCATATTTTTTTTCTTTCGTCATGCCGAGGTGGCGGAACTGGCAGACGCAACGGACTTAAAATCCGTCGGATAGAAATATCCGTACCGGTTCGATTCCGGTCCCCGGCACCAAATCAACAACGTGTAAGCGGCGTTGGCCGTGGCCGAAGTCCTTGCAAAACAAAGGAGCTGTCTTTGGACAGCTCCTTTTCGCAGTCCGTTTAAATTATCTGAAAAATGGGTTATAATGAATCATGACTGAATACAAGTATAGAGTATCGGATTTTGAAGGGCCTTTAGATCTGTTGCTCTATTTGATTGAAAAGAACAAAGTCGACATTTATAACATTCCTATCGTTGACATTGCCGATCAGTTCAATGCTTATGTAGCTGACATCGACGCCTTTGATGTCGATTATGCCAGTAAGTTTTTTGTCATGGCAGCGACCCTTTTGCAGATAAAATCGCGGCTGCTCCTGCCGAAACAGCCTAAAGTGGTTGACGACGAAGAAGACCCGCAGGAAGTCTTGGTCCGGCAGCTCGTAGAGTATAAAAAGATGAAGGCCCTGTCTCAGGCCATGGGCAGTTTGTGGGACGCCCGCAGCCTGATGATGGGACGCCTGCCGGCGCCTATGCCTTATGAAACCCGCTTCGAAGGCCATATCGACACCAAGGCCCTCTACGACGCCTTTCAGCAAGTATGTCAGGCCCTGCCGGAACCGGAAGCCGTAGAGATACGGATTCAGAAAGAAATATACAGCGTCGGCGAATGCATGCGCCGCGTCACCTATGCCCTGCGCCGGGCCAAGGGGACGATGACGGCAGCTGCTATTTTTCAGGCCTGTCGATCCCGCGTCGAACTTGTCGTAACCTTTTTGGCGGTTTTAGAATTGCTCAAGGTCGGTCAATGTATGACCGTCGCTGAGGGAAAGGATGGGAATACCATTGCCTTACGATACACGCCAAAAGGATAACCGCGAGCCGACGGCACTTCTGGAAGCCCTCCTCTTTTTGAGCGGCGACGCCATGACCGAAGCCGATATCAGTGAACACCTGGGATGGCCTTTGGAGGACGTTGAGAAAATTGCCGAGCGCCTGCAGCATCTTTTAGAAGATCAGCGGCGAGGGCTGCGTCTCATCCGCGTTGCCGGCGGCTATCAGTTAGTGACCCGGCCGGATCTTCACGATGCCCTGCAGTGGGTCCGGACGGGGAAGAAGGAACTGTCGCCTATGGCCCTTGAAGTACTGGCCATCATCGCCTTCAAGCAGCCGGTGACGCGGGCTGATATTGAAAAGCTGCGCGGCGTTTCGTCAGAAAGGGTCCTGACTTCTTTGGTGCAGCAGGGATTGGTCATCGACCTCGGCCGCAAGGACAGTCCGGGACGGCCGATTTTATACGGGACGTCTGCTTATTTTTTGGAATGTATCGGCATGGATTCCCTTGCTGATTTAGCCGGCCGCTTGTCGGTAGATACTACGGAGGATGGACTTGATGGAAGAACGGTTGCAGAAAGTAATGAGTAACTGCGGAGTCGCTTCACGGCGTGCTTCGGAAAAGCTGATATTAGAAGGGCGAGTCCGCGTAAACGGTGTCGTCGTCCGGGAATTAGGCACCAAGGTCAATCCTGATAAGGACCGCATTGCCGTCGACGGCAAGACCCTTGAAATGCAGGCCAAGCATTATTACCTGTTTAATAAGCCCAAGGGCGTCATTACCACATCGAGTGACGACCAGGGCCGGACGACGGTCATGGACTACTTCAAGAAGGAAAAAGACCGTATCTATGCTGTCGGCCGTTTGGACCAAAATACAGAAGGCTTGCTGCTGATGACCAATGACGGCGAACTGGCTAATATTCTGATGCATCCCAGCCGCCTCGTCGATAAGACGTATGAAGTCAAGGTCAAAGGGCAAGTTGCCGATTCGATTCTGCAGCATTTAGCCGACGGCGTCGAGCTGAAAGACGGGATGACGGCACCGGCTGATGTCGTCTACGTCGACTACGACCCTCGGACGAACCTGACCAGTCTGGAAATCACCATTCACGAAGGCCGCAATCGCCAGGTCCGCCGCATGCTGGAATACTTTGGCTTTCAGGTTCACAACCTGCGCCGTATCCAGTATGCCTTTTTGACTCTGAGCGGCGTCAAGCGCGGAGCCTATCGCTCCTTGACCCGTGAAGAAGTGGCCGAACTCTATAAATATAAATAATAGGAGTCTTTATGAAGGAAATACTCGTCATCGGTGCCGGTGCGGCCGGCATCATGGCTGCGCTGGCTGCTGCTGAATCGGGCGCCAGAGTACATTTATTTGAAAAAAATGATATTGTCGGTAAGAAGATGGGAATCACCGGTAAAGGGCGCTGCAACTTGACCAACTCCTGCAGCATGGCCGATTTCATCGCCCATACACCGGGGCACGGAAAATTCCTGTTCAGTGCTTATCAGCAGTTTACGAACCTCGATTTATTGGATAAACTGAACGGCTGGGGCCTTCTGACAAAAGAAGAACGAGGCGGCCGTATTTTTCCCCAGTCTGACAGCGCCATCGAAGTGCGAAAGCTCTTTTATCACAAACTGTGCCGCAAGAGCATCGAACTGCATTTGAAGGAAGGCGTTAAAGCCGTTAAATCTTGGGGACATCGCTTCGTCGTCCAAACGGATTCGAGAACTTATGAAGGCGATGCCTGTATCATCACGACAGGCGGCATGTCCTATCCTGTAACCGGTTCTACCGGCGACGGCTACGGCTTTGCAAAATCGCTGGGGCACGAGGTGACGGAACTCAAGCCGTCGCTCATCCCTTTTACGACGGCCGAATCCTGGCCCCATGACTTGTCGGGACTGTCCCTGAAAAACGTCGAAGGGTCACTATGGCGCCGTGGGAAAAAAATCGCTGCCCACTTCGGGGAAATGCTGTTTACCCACTTTGGCGTTTCCGGGCCGATTATCCTGATGCTCAGTACGGCAGCGGCCCATAAAAAGAGCGCCGCTTTCCCCTTAGAACTTCGCATCGACTTAAAACCGGCCTTATCGAAGGAAAAACTCGATGCCCGCCTGCGTCGGGATTTTGAAAAATATATCCGCAAAGAAGCTGTAAACGGCTTAAAGGATCTGTTGCCCCAGCGACTCATTCCGGTCATCCTTCATGAAGCCGGGATTGCAAAAGACTGTCCGGTCAATCAGATTTCCCGGGAACAGCGCCGGCACTTGGTCGAAGCCTTTAAGGCCCTGCTCCTTACGGTGACCGGGACGAGGCCCATCAGTGAAGCCATCGTCACCGCCGGCGGCGTATCGGTCAAGGAAATCGACCCTAAGACAATGGAGTCGAAACTCGTTCCGGGCCTTTATTTTGCCGGGGAAGTCATCGATATCGATGCCTTTACGGGCGGATATAATTTACAGGCAGCCTTTTCGACAGGGTTTGTAGCCGGAACGGCCGCTGCTAAGGAGGGCTGACTATGAAAAAATTAACGATTGCCATCGACGGCCCGGCAGGAGCCGGAAAAAGCAGTGTGGCTAAACTTTTGGCCAATAAAGTCGGCTATTTATACATTGATACCGGGGCCATGTACCGGGCCTTTACCTGGGCGGTGCTGGAAAACGGCGTCGACATTGCCGATGACGATGCCGTCAAGGCCTTGGTGGATTCCGTTGACATCCGCCTTGAACCGATGGCGGACCTGTGTCGGGTCTACGTCGGGTCGACGGAAGTTACCGAGGCCATTCGAACACAACGCGTATCATCGCATGTTTCTTCCGTCGCAGCTCTTGCAGTCGTACGGCAAAAACTGGTAAAATTACAAAAGGCTATGTCAAAAGAAGGCGGCGTCATCCTCGACGGCCGCGATATCGGTACCGTCGTTCTGCCGGATGCGGATCTAAAAATATTCCTTACGGCGTCTGTCGCATCCCGCGCTCAACGCCGCTATTTGGAAGTAAAGGCCAAAGGCGGCAGCGAATCGTATGACGACATCGCCGCCAGCATCGCCGCTCGCGATGACATGGATTCCCACCGCCAGGTGTCCCCTTTGAAAAAAGCCGATGACGCTGTCGTCGTCGACAACAGTGATCTCGATTTACAACAGACGGCCGATGTCATTCTCGGCCTTATGAAGGAGCGAGGCTGATGCATGAATTTATGTATAATACGATCCGCAGGATCTTCAATGTCGCAACGTACGGCTTCTTGGACATGGAAGTCATCGGCGAAGAAAATATACCTGAAAAAGGGCCTTTTATCGTAGCCTGTAATCATGCCAGCAACTTTGATCCGCCCCTTTTGGGAACGGCTATGCGTCATCATCTCATCCACTTCATGGCCAAGGAGGAACTCTTCCGCAATCCGGTCATGGGCTGGTTCCTGCGTTATGTCCATACCTTTCCGGTCCATCGCGGCCGCATCGACCGCAAGGCGGTTATGGAATCCTTTAAGGTCTTGAAAAATGGTGCGGTTTTGGGGATTTTCCCGGAAGGGAAGCGGACCCGAGGCGGCTCGGTCGGCCCCTTTCATGAGGGCTTTGCCGGTATCGCCATTAAGGCCAAGGTGCCGGTGTTGCCGGCAGCTATCGTCAATTCGGAATTTCTGCCGAAAAAGACGGGGCCTGTTCGAGTCATTTTTGGAAAACCCATCATGGCTCCGGCCGGAAAAGCCTCGGATCACGACGTAGTCACGGCCTTTTCCGAAGAAATTCGCGATTCCATCGTGGCTATGCAAAATCAGTATAAAGGGGACGAAAAATGAAAGTAACTCTCGCCGCAGCCTGTGGCTTCTGCTATGGTGTCCGACGAGCCGTTGAACTGGCCGGACAGGCTGAAAAAGGAACACACACCTTAGGCCCTATCATCCATAATCCGCAAGTTGTCGGGCGTCTCGCCGAACAGGGCGTGTCGCCGGTAGACTCTTTGGATGAGGTGGAAAAAGGGGCTGTCGTCTTAATACGGTCTCATGGCGTCGGACCGGAAATCTATGAAAAAGCCGATGAACGAGAACTAAAAGTCATAGATGCCACGTGTCCGCACGTTAAAAAGGCCCAACAAGACGCCAAAAATATCATCGAAAAAGGTGAAAAGCTTATAATCGTAGGCGAAAAGGCCCATCCCGAAGTAATTAGTATTTCACAATGGGGGGCAAATCGTGCTATTATAATAGACAGGGAAGAAGAGGCTCAACAAATTCCCTTTTGCGATTCTATGGGAGTCGTCGTACAAACGACGTTCTCTCAAGAGCAATTCAAGCGTATCGCCGCTATCATGCAACAAAAGACTAATCATCTCGATGTGCATATGACCATATGCACGGCGACGCAGCAGCGTCAGCAGGCAGCGATAGAATTGGCAGGTCAGGTGGACGCCATGATCGTCATTGGCGGCAAGAACAGCGCCAACACCGGCCGCCTCGCGCAGGTATGCCGTGAACAGGATTGCCCGACATACCACATTGAAACAGCAGCCGAATTGGATACGGACTGGTTCAGTGGTATGAATCATATAGGCATTACAGCCGGCGCTTCCACGCCGGATTGGATAATACAGGAGGTTGTTAAGATTATGGAAAATTTGCAAGCTGAAGGCACAGAAGTAATGAGTGAAGAATTGTTGGACAAGTATGACTATGAAGAAAATCCAAAGAAAGGTGACGTGGTCAAAGGCACGGTTATTTCTGTGAATGATGATGCTGCCTATGTTTCCATCGGTACGAAAGCGGAAGCAATTCTGCCGAAAAAGGAAATGGCTGTTCCCGCTCCGGAAAAAGCAAGTGACTTTGTCAAAGTCGGCGATGAACTGACCGTTGAAATTGCCAACAACATCAAAGAAGAAGGAGCTATTGTCGTTTCCCTCGTCAAGATGAAGAAAGTCGAAGACTGGAAAGAAGTTCGCGAAGCATTCGAAAATGATCAGCTCGTCGAATGTGTTGGTAAAGAAACGAACAAGGCTGGTCTTGTCGTTTCTATCAAATCTCTCCGCGGATTTATCCCCCTCTCTCAGGGCGATATCAAATTCGTGAAGTCTTTGGACTACCTCGTCGGTGAAACCTTCCAGGTCAAAGTCATCGATATTGACGAACACAAAAACCGTCTGGTCCTGTCCCGTAAGGCTGTACTTGAAGCAGAACGCGAAGCAAAACGCGAAGAAGCCCTCAAACACATTGAAGAAGGAGCTGTCATCAAAGGTACTGTCGTTAAGATCATGCCCTATGGCGCATTTATCGATCTCGGCGGCGTAGAAGGCCTGCTTCACATTTCTGATATTTCTTGGAAGCGCATCAATGCTGTCGAAGACGTTCTCCAGGCCGGAGAAGAACTCGAAGTCCTCGTTCAGAAGTTCGATCAGGAACGGAATCGTATTTCCCTCTCCTTGAAAGCACTTCAGAAGAACCCCTGGATTGCAGCTATCGAAAAATTTGAAGTCGGCGATATCGTAAAAGGTGAAGTTAAGAAACTCTTGCCTTTCGGTGCTATCTTAGCTATCGATCCGGAACTGCAGGGCTTGCTCCATATTTCTGAATTAACTGAAAAACGCGGCGTGGCTGTCAAAGACTTGGTCGACATCGGCGATGTCATGAACGTTAAGATCATCGGCATCGATACAGATAAGAAGAAGATTTCTCTCAGCGTTCTGGCTATTCAGAAAGATGAAGAAGAACAGGAAGTTCGCGACTACCTCGCTAACCAGGATAACGAAGAAGAAAACAACTAAGGCTTTGTAAAAAGAGGATAGCCGGGCTGTACCGGTTATCCTTTTTTCGTTTATAGAAAGGATAATGCCATGTATAAACCCTTAGTCGCCGTCGTCGGTCGGCCGAATGTCGGCAAATCGACGCTGTTTAACGCGATTGTCAAGAAACGAATTTCCATCGTTGAAGATATTCCCGGCGTTACGCGCGACAGAATTTATTTTGATGCCGAATGGCTCGGTCGGGAATTTACCATGATCGATACGGGGGGCATTGAATTCGTTGATTCCAATGACCACATCTTCACCAGTATGCGCTATCAGGCGGAACTGGCCATTCGCGAAGCCGACGTCATCTTGTACGTCGTCGACGGGAAAGTCGGGATCCAGCCTCAGGATGAAGAAATTGCCCATATCCTGCGTTCCTGCGGGAAACCGGTCATTTTGGTCGTCAATAAGATCGACAGTGTCGAACAGGAAATGAACATCTATGAATTTTATAATCTCGGCTTGGGTGACCCCATCGGGATTTCAGCCGTCAACTTGATGAATCTCGGCGACCTCCTCGATGAAGTCCTGAAGAATATCAAAGAAGTACCGGCTCTTGAAGAAGATGACGATACGATTCATATCTCCCTCGTCGGCCGTCCGAACGTCGGCAAGTCGTCCCTTACCAATGCCCTCTTAGGGCAGGATCGGGTCATCGTCAGCAACGTGCCCGGCACGACCCGCGACTCTATCGATACACATTGGTCTTATGAAGGAACGGACTTCGTCCTCATCGATACGGCCGGCATGCGCCGCAAGGCCAAAATCGACATGCCTGTCGAACGGTACAGCGTCGTCCGGGCTCTGCGGGCTGTTGATCGGTCGGACATTGCCGTCCTGGTCATCGATGCGACGGAAGGCGTTACCGAACAGGATACGAAGATCGCAGGCTACGTCCACGAAGCGGGCAAAGGCTGCATCATCGTCGTCAACAAGTGGGACCTCGTCGAAAAGGACAGCAAGACGAGCCATAAGTTTGAAGAAGACATCCGTCGAGAACTGGCCTTCCTCCAGTACGCGCCCATCCTCTTTGCTTCGGCCCTTACGAAGCAGCGTATCAATCGCCTGGCCGATATGGTCAAATTCGTATCGGAACAGCAGCATATGCGCGTATCGACGAGCGTCTTAAATGAACTCATCGAAGATGCCCAGCTTACCAATCCGCCGCCGGCTAAAGGCGGGCGACTGCTGAAAATCTATTATATGACCCAGGCTTCGGTCCAGCCGCCGACCTTCATTCTCTTCGTCAATGAGCCCCAGCTCATGCATTTTTCGTATCTGCGCTTTTTGGAAAACCGACTGCGCGAAACCTTTGGTTTTGAAGGCACTCCCATCCGGCTTATCCTGCGTGGTAAGAAGGATGGTGACCGCTTATGATGACCGGTATCCTCTTCTTGGTTCTGGCTTATCTCGCAGGCTCCATTCCGAGCGGCCTTATCATCGGCAAGGTCCTGTATCATACGGATCCTCGTGAGTACGGCAGCCATAATACGGGAGCGACCAATGCCTACCGGGTCTTCGGCGCTGTCGGCGGCCTTTTGGTCCTCCTCTGCGACGTCGCGAAAGGCATGCTCGGTGTCTACCTGGGGCAGCTTGCTTCCCAGGCCGGTATCGGCACTCCGGCAGATCAGATTTATCTCATGATTGCCGGCGGGCTGCTTTCCATCGTCGGTCATTCGTGCTCTATTTTTCTGAAATTCAAAGGCGGTAAAGGCGTTGCCACCGGCCTTGGCATCATCTTGTTCTTGGCGCCGTGGGAAACGCTCATCGTCTTTGCCGTCTGGGTCGTCATCGTCGCCATTACGCGCATCGTCTCCCTCGGCTCCATCGTAGCCGCTGTTTTGGTGCCGATTCTGATGTACGTCTTTGGCGAGCCGCTGCCGCTGACGATTTTCGGCCTCCTGGCCGCCATTCTCGTCGTCGTTCGTCATAAGGATAATATTATCCGCTTGATACAGGGACGAGAACTGAAGGTCGAACGAATTCAGAAAAAATAGATTGATATGTACTAAAAAACGTGTATAATTGATTATGTACGAGCAGGTGATCTTATGAGAATCATATCGGGTAGTGCCAGGGGGCGAATTTTGAAGTCGCCGAAAGGAATGCTGACCCGGCCGACCTTAGACCGCACGCGGGAAAGTCTTTTTAATATGCTTGAAAGCAGAGGCAGTCTGGCCGGGGCAAGGGTTCTCGATATCTTTGCGGGTACAGGTGCCTTGGGATTAGAAGCCTTGAGCCGCGGTGCCGATTCTGCCGTCTTCATCGACCATTATACGCAGGCCCTCATTCGTCAGAATGCGTCGCTCTGCGGCTTTGATGAACGCGCTGAGGTCCTTCGTCTCCCGTCGGCAAAAGCTTTGGCACGGCTGAAAGGGCGGCAGTTTGATTATATCTTTGCCGACCCGCCGTATAACAAAAATTTGGTGAACGATACAATTGTTTTGATAGGTCAATACGATTTGTTGGCTCCTGGTGGATTGATTCTGATGGAATACAGCCGGAATGAAGGCATAACGGAGAACACATTGTATGAGGTCATCAGAGAAAAATCCTATGGAAATGACACGCGGATTGCTTTTATCCGTCGTCGCCGGGAAGGAGTTTGAAAGAAGTGCGAATCGGTATTTGTCCGGGCAGTTTTGATCCTGTTACCAATGGACACATTGATATTTTTGAACGAGGGAGCAAACTAGTCGATAAACTTATCGTCGCTGTTTTTGAAAATCCCGTAAAGAAGCCGTTGTTTACGATGGCCGAACGAGAAGAGATGCTGAGAGAAACGACGCGGCATATTCCCAATATTGAAGTCGTCAGCTTTCACGGCCTTCTCAATGAATACGCTATCGATCACGGTGCGACCGTTATTATTCGCGGCCTCCGGGCCCTGAGTGATTTTGAATATGAATTCCAACGGGCCCTGCTCATGAAAAAAGTGGAGCCACGCATCGAAACGGTATTCATCATGACGAGTACCCAGTATTCATATATCAGCTCGACGGGCATCCGCGAACTGGCCTGCTTTGGCGGCAAGCTCGATGATATGGTTCCCGATTACGTTGAAAAGAAACTAAAAGTGAAGTTTGCAGACAAGTACAATGCTTAGGAGTGGAGACTACATGAATTCGGATAAACTGTTAGAAGATTTGGAAAGCTTAGTAATGAACGCTTCAAAAGTTCCCTTTACTAACAAAAAAATGGTAGAAGAAGAAGAAATCCTTCAGATCATCGACGATTTGAAAGAATCCATGCCGGCTGAATTGGAACAATCCAAAAAGATATTGGCCGAAAGAGACAAGGTCATTGCCGATGCCCAGCATCACGCTGACGGCATGGTAGCTCAGGCGAAAGACTACATCGCCAAATTGACCGAAGAAAGTGAACTGGTACGGCAGGCTCAGGAACGTGCCAACCAGGTTATCCAAACTGCCAATGACTCGTCGGAACAGCTGAAAAACAGCTCCATTACCTATGCCGGCGACGTCCTCAAATACGTTGAATCGACATTGGAAAAGACCTTATCCAGCATTCAGCAGAATCGCGAAAGCCTGCTGAAGAACAATGGACATCAGGATACGCCGGATCAGCAGTAGTGATGGCTTATGAGGTCCTGTCGCTCGTGCGGCAGGGCCTTTTTTTCCATGTTGATGACAGGAGGTACTATGAACGAAATTGTATCCCGCGACAACCAGTGGGTAAAGATGGCCTGCTCCTTGAAGCAGAAAAAAGGTCGTCAAGCTCATCAGCGCGTCTTTGTCGAAGGCCTGCGGGTCATCGGTGATGCCGCTGTTATGGGGATTCCCGATGCCATTTGCTTTGTGTCGCCTAAGGGGCGGGACCTTTCCGGCTTTGACGAAGTCTATGCCAGAGGCCTTGAATTAGGATGGACTTTTTATGCCGTTACCGACAGCGTATACGATAAATTAAAGGATACCAAGACGCCTCAAGGGCTGGCTGCCATGCTGCCCTTTTTTGCCTATACCTTTGACGCCTTGCCGGCCATTGCTCCGGAAAAGGCCGTCCTCTATCTGCGCTCCGTCCAGGATCCGGGTAATTTAGGGACTATCCTCAGGACGGCTGCAGCAGCTAACGTCGGAGCTGTCCTCCTCAGTGAAGGCTGTGTCGACGTCTACAACGATAAGACGGTCCGCAGCGCCATGGGGGCGATTTTTAAAGTGCCTGTCGTACAGGATGTGACCGATGAACAGCTCGACCAATTCTGCAGCGATGAGGACCGGAACATCTATGGAACGGCAGCCGAAGGGACCGTATCCTATGTCGAAGCCGATTACGATCGGCCGGTTATTCTGGCTTTTGGCAACGAAGGGAACGGATTGCCCGATGAATTTTTGGAATGCTGTGACGACGTACTGACCATCCCCATGCGGCCTGATACAGAATCACTCAACTTATCTATGGCCGTCGGCATCGTCTTGTATAAGGCCTGGGAAAAAAATGGTTTTCACGTATAGTCTGGAGGCGTAATCATGGAAGAAAATAAGGACACCCTTGATCTCGGTTTTGCAAAACTCGATTTACAGCGTCAAGCGCGCTGCGGCTTTCCGGAAGTCGTCTATTGTGCCGGGAAGACGACGGACCAGTCCGTACGGATTTTAGAAATTTTGATGGAAAAATATGACAATGTCATCGGCACGAGGGCTTCGAAAGAAATTTTTGACATCTTATCGGCTAAGTTTCCGGCTGCCCAATACGACGAGCTGGCCAAGATGGTCTATCAGCACAAGGATAAGACCATCATCAACGGCGACCGCCTCATTTCCGTCATTACGGCCGGTACCAGCGATATTCCTGTCGCTGAAGAAGCGGCACTTACGGCAGAAATCATGGGAAATCAAGTGGAACGAATTTACGACGTCGGCGTTGCCGGCATCCACCGCTTGCTGGCACGAGTCGACGATATCCGAAAAGCCAATGTCAACATCGTCGTTGCCGGCATGGAAGGGGCTCTGGCCAGTGTCGTCGGAGGTTTAGTAGACAAACCGGTTATCGCGGTACCGACCAGTATCGGATACGGTGCCAACTTCCACGGCCTTTCAGCCCTTCTGGCTATGCTCAACAGCTGCGCGGCCGGGATATCCGTCGTCAACATCGACAATGGCTTCGGCGCCGGCAGACTGGCCGATACGATGAACAGTCTGAGGTGAGCCGATGGAAACTTTATGGCAATTGGAAGCCAATATCGACGATATGAATCCCCAAAATATGGAATACGTCTTTTCACGGATTCTCGATAAGGGGGCGAATGACGTCTGGGCTATGCCGATGATGATGAAAAAAGGGCGGATGGCATCGATGCTCTGCGTTCTTTGCCGAAAAGAACTCCTCGACGATATGATTGAAACGATCGTTAAAGAGACGACGTCTATCGGCGTTCGCTTCTTTCCCGTGAGCCGCATGGCCTGCGACCGGGTCATTACGACAGTCTGCATTGACGGCAGGGATCTTCACTGTAAAATCTGCCGGTACGGAGGACAGATTGTCAATATTTCCGCCGAATACGACGACTGTCGGGCGGCGGCAGAAGCGACGGGCATCCCTTTGAAAGAATGGCAGCGCAAGGTGAAGGAAGCGGCATACCGCCAATTTGCCGAATAGTCCCGGGGAGGATATTGTCAAAATACGATTGTCCGTGTATAATAGTCATTAAGCCGATGTGCAGTGCATCCTGAAAGGACAGGGAGCGTAAAAGATGAATAGAGTCATTATTAATGCCGATGATTTCGGAATTCATACGGAAGTGAATCATGCCATTATTGAGGCTTGTGAACAGGGCGTTCTGACCAGTACGTCCTTATTGCCGATGGGGCCGGCTTTCGAAGAAGCCGTCTCGCTGGCTCGGACTTGTCCCCGTCTCGGAATCGGGATTCACTTATGCCTCGTCGGGTCGTTGCCCACCGTTTTGTCCCCGCAGGAAGTACCTACCCTGGTGACTGACAGTGGACGGGTACCGGACAGTTATCCTGAAGTCATTAAACGGGCCTGTCAGGGCCGGCTCGATTACGGTCAGGTTTACCGGGAACTCGATGCCCAGATGGAAAAAATCATGGCTACGGGCCTTCCCATCGATCACATCGACAGCCATCAGCATCTGCACGTCTTGCCGCAGATTTGGAACATCGTCCAGTCGCTGATGATGAAGTACGGTATCCACCGAGTACGCATTCCGAGAGAAGCTTATTCGTATAAGCTGTTTTCGGCCAATCCCGTACGCATTGCCGGCCGCGACGGCCTGACCTACTTGTCCCAGAAGGCCATGGATGCCGTGAAACGCCTTCATTTTACGACGACAGATTTCTTTTGGGGCATGGTAGATGGCGGCAACATGAACGAAGGCAACCTGAAGTATCTCATCGACCGGCTGCCCTTCGGAGTCCATGAAATCATGATGCATCCGGGACGCAGTACGACGGTTCTCAGCCGGAGCTTTTCCTGGGAGTACCACTGGCAGGATGAATTTCAGGCACTTTTGTCGCCGGCGATCCGCCGTCAAATCGAAAAAAGAGAGATTCAACTCATTACCTACGGCGATTTGCCGTAAGGTCCGGGAGGACTTGCTTTGCATATTTTAGTTACGGGAGGTGCCGGCTTTATCGGGTCCCGCCTTGTCAAAGCCCTGCTTGAAGCAGGCCATGAGGTTACGGCCTTTGATAACCTTTCCAAAGGAACCTTTGCTCAGGTTCCCGACGAAGCCCGCTGCATCGAAGGCGACATTGATGATGAAAAGGCCGTCGCTTCGGTGTTTTCCGAAAAGCCCATCGATATCGTCTTTCATGAAGCCCCGCAGCGGAGGCTTTCCGATTCGCAGGACTTTTCTGAGAACGATGTCATAGGGAGCCTTACAGGTCTTAAGGTCGTCCTTGACCAGTGCTGCCGTCACGGTGTGAAGAAATTCATTTTTTCCTCGTCAGCTGCTGTCTACGGTGAGCCCGTCCGCGTTCCCGTTCGCGAAGAAGATGAGCTTCGCCCCATCAACTTTGACGGACAGGTTAAGGCAGCTGCGGAAGATTGTATCCGCCGGCATCATGAAGCGTACGGTCTGCCATATGTCATTTTGCGCTATGCCAATGTATATGGTGAGGGTGAGGAGAACAGCGTTGTCAGCCGTTTTACTCGGGCTGTGGCTTACGGCGAAGATATGACCATCTATGGCGACGGTGAACAGTCCCGCGATTTCATCTACGTCGACGATGTCGTTCGGGCCAATCTGGCGGCCATGGCGGATGAGGGGCCGGCTGAGACGTATAATATCGGCACGCAGATGGAGACGACGATCAACGCACTGAAAGTCATCCTGCTGTATTTTACCCATGCCGGTATTTCTATCTCTTATGAAGATGCACGCCCAGGCGATGTACACTGCTCGGCACTGCATAGTGAAAAAGCCGAGAAAATACTCAACTGGCGTCCTAAAATGAAACTGATGCCCGGCCTTATGGCGATGTATCAATATTTTTGCGAAAGGGAAGATGCCAAGTGAAAGACGATAAGGAGCACAAGTTTTACTTAGTCCGCGAAGATATTTTGCCTGAAGCGATCAAGAAGACCATCAAGGTCAAGGAAATCCTCAAGCGCCATCAGACGCGGACCATCAATGAAGCTGTCCAGATGATGGATTTGAGCCGCAGTGCGTACTATAAATATAAGGATTACGTCTCTCCTTTTTATGACGTTACGCAGGGCAAAATCGTCACCTTGTCGGTCATGATCTTTGACCGTCCCGGCGAATTATCCCAGGTTCTCAACACGGTTGCTGCCAACAATGGCAGTATCCTGACCATCAATCAGGGCATTCCCCTGCAGGGCATGGCAGCGGTCAGCTTGTCCATTGAAACGAAGGATATGACCGTATCGGTCGAGGACTTGATGAAAACGTTGGAAAAACTGTCCGGTGTCAGCAAGGTAAATATTATCGGACAAGCGTAAGTAAAAAAGAGGGGGTAGGTCCATGAAAAGCGTTTCTATTGCTCTATTAGGCTGCGGTACTGTTGGGAAAGGCGTCGTCGATTTATTGGCGATGAACGGTCCGCTTATTGAAGAACAGCTCGATACGAAAATCAATATCAAGCGTATCCTTATCCGTGATTTGAACAAGTATGAAAAGATGGAAGGCCTGCCCGATTCCATTCGGCTCACGACTGATTTTAACGACATCATCAATGATGATGAAATCGAAATCGTCGTCGAAGTCATGGGCAGCGCCGACTTTGCAAAAGACTGCATCGAACAGTGCTTCCGGCGCGGAAAGAGCGTTATCAGCGCCAATAAAGACCTCATCGCAGACTATGGGATTCCTTTATTGACCTTATCCTATGAGCATGACGTCGACTTCCAGTTTGAAGCCAGCGTCGCCGGCGGTATTCCTATCGTTCGTCCCATGTATTCATCGCTTAACAGCAACCGCATCGAAGAAATCATTGGCATCATGAACGGGACGACCAATTTTATTTTATCGAATATGACAGCCCATGGTTCGTCATATGAAGAAGTATTGAAAGAAGCTCAGGAAAAAGGCTATGCCGAAGCCGACCCGACCAATGACGTCAGCGGCTATGATGCAGCTCGTAAAATCGCTATTTTGGCAACCTTAGGCTTCCATTCAGCCGTTACCTTTGACGACGTTGCCGTTGAAGGTATTGAAAATATCTCCAAGGAAGATATTGAACATGCGACGGAAATGGGGTACGTCATCAAGCTTCTGGCCATTGCCCGTCAGGACGACGACGGTATTTCACTCAACGTCCATCCGGCCTTTATTCGTGAAGACCATCCCTTGGCCCATGTCGACGGTGCCTATAATGCCGTTTGCGTCCGCGGCAACGGCGTTGGCAACGTCATGTTCTACGGCCCGGGTGCCGGATCGCTTCCGACGGCCAGTGCTGTCGTCAGCGACGTCATGAACGTCATCCTCCACCGCAACTTGAAGATGACCGGTAAGCGCGGTTATGTATGGCACGAAGCGAAATTGAAGCCTCAGGCTGAAATTTGCTCGCCCTACTATCTGCGAATGATCGTCAACAATGCACCCGGTGTCTTGTCGTCGGTATCAAAGGTCTTGGCTGAACACAATATCAGTATCCGCTCTCTGATTCAAAAGGATGAAACGACAGAAATTGCTGAGATCGTCATCCTCATCGACAAATCGGCCGATGGTCTGGTCCAGGCATCGCTCCAGAAAATCGAAGGATTGTCATGCGTTCGCAAAATTGAAAATGCCATTCGTGTAATTGAGGTGTAAGAAATGACAAAAACATTGCATGCACAGATTCCTGCAACATCCGCTAACGTCGGCTCCGGTTTCGATGCCGTCGGTATTGCGCTGAACTTGTACAATGACATTTATTTTACGGAAGAACCGGGCAAAGACACGATTACCGTGGAAATTGAAGGACTCGGAGCCAACAAGCTGCCCAAGGTTTTTGACGAAAATATGGTCGGCCATGCTATGAAGGCCGTCGCCGTCAAGAAGCGTCAGTCCCTTCCTAAGGGCGGCACGCTGAAACTGGTCAATGCCATTCCGCCGGCCCGCGGTCTCGGAAGCAGCTCGGCAGCCCTCGTCGGCGGTATCCTCATCGGTGACGCCTTGACCGGCAGTACCATGAGCCGCGACGAAATGCTGTCCCTGGCAACGGTCCTCGAAGGTCATCCGGACAATGTGGCGCCTGCCATTTACGGCGGCTTATCCGTTTCTGTCATGGTCGACGGCAAAACGCTGACCAATTCGATTCCCCTTGATGATGAATTGTCTTTTGTGACGGTCAGCCCGGAAATCGAAATTTCTACAGAAGAAGCGAGAAAAGCCCTGCCCAAGACGATTGATTACCAAAACGCCGTCTTTAACGTCAGTCGCGTCAGCTTCCTGGTATCGTCTTTATTTACGAAGCAATACGACCGCATCGCTTATGGCCTGCAGGATAAGCTCCACGTACCTTATCGATTGAGCCTCATTCCCAGCGGTGATCTGGTCTTGAAGAAGGCTGTGGAAGCCGGTGCCCTTGGGGCTACGATCAGCGGTTCCGGTTCGACGCTCATCGCTTTTGCTACGGGCAATGAAGGAGCTATCATGGAATCCATGATCAATTGCTTTAACGACCACGGCATTGAGGCAACGGGTCACGTGTTGAAATGCAGCAATGAAGGGGCGAAGCTCGTCTGATGATTCAAGATATCGGAGATCATACGTACCATGTTGAATACCGTCCGGTGCCGTTGGCACGGGATGGTATTCTCTTGTCTTATCGCGGTCGGGAGATATTGGTAAAGCTGACCGGGGAGAAATCTTTCACCTATCCGACTTACAGCGATTATGCCGACATGGGAGAAGACCGGTTCCGCTGGCTCTTTGCCGAAGACCGTCAGCAATTCTATTTGGCTGAGGAAGCCTTGCCGGAAAAAGAAGGCTTTGCTTATGTCAATGTTTTCTTTATGAGGGGTGCGTCGCCGCGGCATCTGGCCTTTGCCGGCGTCGTCGGCCTGTCCCTGTCCGTCTGGTACAGCAACCATCGCTTCTGCGGCCATTGCGGACGCCCGATGAAACACAGCGACAAGGAACGGATGGTTCATTGCGACGCCTGCCATACCATGATTTATCCGCGCATCTGCCCGGCCGTCATCGTAGCCGTCCGCCATGGTGACAAGCTCCTGGTCTCGAAATACGCCGGCCGGGAATACAAGAATGTTGCCCTTTTGGCAGGATTTGCCGAAGTCGGCGAGTCTATCGAAGATACCGTCCATCGTGAAGTCATGGAAGAAGTGGGCATCAAGGTCAAGAACCTGACCTTCTATAAGAGTCAGCCCTGGTGCTTTACGGATACCCTCCTCTTGGGATTTTTCTGTGACCTCGACGGCGACGACGATACCCTAAAAGTCGATCATCGAGAACTGGCAACGGCCGCTTGGATCGACCGAAAGGATATTCCTGATGACGTAGAAAAAGCCAGCCTGACCATGGAAATGATGACCCTCTTTAAACAAGGAATCTATTAATGAGAACCTTGGATGACGGTAAAATCGTCATTCAAGGTTTTTTTTGCGCCTTCCGGGCTTCAAGGCGTCGTGTAGGGAAGTTGTAAGGGCTGACGATGATTCCTATCTCCTAAAACGGATGGGGACTGTTGTGAAGCGAAAAATAAAAATGGATACCGTGGTCATGAAAGATGTCATGGTGTAAAAAAGTATCGGTTCAAAAAAAGACGGCATAGACACGAAAAGACGGCACGAAATGATTCGTGCCGTCTTTTAATATGAGTAGGCTTTTACATGTCAAAGGGATTTTCGTTGGGATAGAGCATGCCCTTTGGCTGGTTGAAGGCGATGTCTTCAATGCCCAGGTACTGGAAGATGGAGAAGAGGACTTTTCCGATGTGGGCAAAGGCGACGGCGCCGTGATGAGGATACTGCTTGGCGATGAGGACGTGACGGTAGAAGCGGCCCATTTCGGGGATGGCAAAGATGCCGATGCCGCCGAAGGATTGGGTAGCAGCCGGAAGGACTTCACCTTGGGCGATGTAAGCCCGGAGCTCGCCGCCGGCCGTGCTCTGGAGTCGGAAGAAGGTGATCGGGCTTTCGGCAATGTCCCCTTCGAGGGTGCCGCGAGTGATATCCGGTGTGCCGCCGTCTTCTAAGAGACGGTTTTGGATGAGCTGATATTTTACGCCGCCCTTTTTCAACTTGCACAAAGGTGTGTTGCCGCAATGGAAGCCCATGAAGGTATCTTTCTGGGTATAGTTCGTCGTCGGTTTGATATCCGATTCGTAGAGATCGCGGGGGACGGAGTTGTTGATGTCGAGCAAGGTGACGGTGTCGCCGCTGGCACACATGCCGATGTATTCGCTGACGGCGCCGTAGATGTCGACTTCGCAGGCGACAGGGATGCCGCGGGATACGAGACGGCTGTTGACGTAGCACGGTTCAAAGCCGAACTGGGACGGGAAGGCCGGCCAGCATTTATTGGCAAAAGCTACATACTGACGAGAGCCTTTGTGAGCTTCGGCCCAGTCGAGGAGGGTCAGTTCGTACTGTGCCATGCGGGGCAGGAGGTCCGGCCAGGGGTTGCCGTCTTTGCCGAGTTCTTCCGTCATATCGGCGACGACGTCGGCAATGCGCGGGTCGTCTTTGTGAGCCTGATACGATACGAGAAGGTCGAGTTCGGAGTTTTCTTCGATTTCAATGCCTAAGTCGTAGAGCGGTTTGATCGGTGCGTTGCAGGCAAAGAAGTCCTGAGGACGCGGGCCGAAGGTAATGATTTTTAACTGGCTGAGGCCGATGAGAGTGCGGGCCATGGGCTGGAAGTCGGCAATCATGGAAGCGACTTCTTCAGCGGTTCCTACGGGGTATGACGGGATATAGGCTTTTAATTTGCGAAGGCCTAAGTTATACGAACAGTTGAGCATGCCGCAGTAAGCATCGCCGCGGCCATTGATGAGGTTTTTGCCTGTTTCTTCGGCAGCAGCGGCGTACATGACCGGACCGTCGAAGTATTTAGCGATTAAGGTTTCCGGCGTTTCGGGACCGAAGTTACCTAAGAAGACGACGAGGGCATTGCAGCCGGCGGCTTTAGCTTCTTCAACGGCTTTAAGCATATCTTTTTCGTTTTCTACGACCGTCGGCACTTCGTAGAGGTCGCCATATTTTTTCGTATAGGCATCGACGATGGCTTTGCGACGGTTCTGGGATAAAGAAATAATAAAGCAGTCACGGCTGACAGAAATAATACCACATTTCACTTCGGGAATATTCATAATAAGGTCTCCTTTCCCATGTAAGGGTTACTTGTAATTTTTTTTGAGTGCCTAGGCACATTTCGTTAAGGGAATGATAGCACGCTTGTCAAATTTCTGTCAATACATAGTTTGACATTTTTTTACGAAAGGCAGCATTATGCAGAAAAAATACAGGTAAACCCTGAAATATAGCAAAAGTGCATGTATGGAAATTCCCGTTGACCATCTAATTTTGTCATGGTATACTTCAAATATAGACATGTGCTTAGGCACGCAATAAGGCGCAAGAACCTCGAAATAAATGAGGCACATTAGGGAGGAAGATATATGAAGTATGTAATGGGAATTGATATTGGTACGTCAGCGACCAAAACGGTACTCTTCGACGATACCTGTCAGGCTGTGGCTATGGCGTCCTGTGAGTATCCCTTGTATCAGCCCCAGAACGGTTGGGCTGAACAAAAGCCGGAAGATTGGTATCAGGCTGTTGTACAGACGATACGGGAAATCTTGGCAAAGTGCACCGTAGAAGCGAAAGATATCGTCAGTATCGGCTTATCCGGTCAGATGCACGGCCTGGTCATGTTAAATGAAAAGAACGAAGTCATTCGGCCGGCTATCATCTGGTGTGACCAGCGGACGGGGAAAGAATGCATCGAAATCACCCGGACTGTCGGTGCTGAAAAGTTGATGGACATTACAGCCAATCCGGCATTGACTGGTTTTACGGCGTCGAAGCTTCTCTGGGTGCGCAACCATGAAGCGGAACACTATCGCCAGTGCCGCCATATTCTGCTTCCGAAAGATTATGTCCGCCTGCGCATGACCGGTCAGTATGCGACCGACGTTTCTGATGCCAGCGGCATGCAGTTCCTCGACGTACGTCACCGCTGTTGGTCCGATGAAATCCTAGATCTCCTCGACATCGATCCGGCATGGCTGGCTAAGGTCTATGAATCACCGGATGTGACGGGAACACTGACACCGGCCTTTGCCGCAGAAACAGGCCTCCTTCCGCAAACCATCGTCGTCGGCGGTGCCGGCGATAATGCCGCTGCTGCTGTCGGAACCGGCATCGTCAGTGACGGAAAGGCTTTTACAACCATCGGTACCAGCGGCGTCGTCTTCGCCCATACGAGCGATCTCCACATCGACCCTAAAGGCCGCGTCCACTCGTTCTGCTGTGCCGTGCCCGGGTGTTGGCACGTCATGGGTGTAACCCAGGCGGCGGGCTTGTCTCTTCGCTGGTTCCGTGATACGCTGGGACATGACTACTTAAAAGAAGCCGAACAGGCCGGTCTTGATCCTTATGTCGTCATGGACCATCACGTTGAACACGTACCCATGGGCAGCCGGCGCCTCCTTTATTTACCTTATCTTATGGGAGAACGGACGCCGCACCTCGACCCGGATTGCCGCGGTGTATTCTTCGGACTATCGGCCATTCATACGCAGGACGATATGCTCCGGGCCGTCATGGAAGGCGTTGGCTATTCTCTGACGGACTGCCAGGACATCCTTCGCGACATGGGAATCGTCGTTCAGGAAATGATGGCCTGCGGCGGCGGCGGACGAAGCCAATTGTGGCGTCAGATGCTGGCTGATATGTATAATTGCGAAGTCAAAACCGTATCTTCTAAGGAAGGCCCTGCCCTGGGGGCAGCTATCCTGGCCGGCGTTGGAGCCGGATTGTTTAAGAGCGTTGTCACGGCTTGCCGCGATTTCATCGATACCAATACCTATTGCCAGCCCGACCCGACAGCTCACGCCTATTATGAAAAAGGCCACGCTTTATATCAGAAATTATATCGGCAATTAGCCGGATGTTATCAGGATTTGGCGACTTTATAAACGCCGTTAGGAGAGATGTGACCATGATGAATCAAGAAGCAGCCATGATTTGTGACGACAAGGTATTAGCAAAGTCTCACGCTTCACGAGTACGAAAGTTCATTTATTTTACGGCTGGTATGGCCGGTTTGTTGTTCGGCCTCGACCAAGGGGTTATCGCCGGTGCCCTGCCTTTTATTACGGCTGAATGGGGGCTGAACAGCGCCGCTCAGGAACGGGTCGTCAGCTGTATGATGGTAGGCGCTGCCATTGGTGCCTTATGTGCCGCTTTTATGACGGCTCGTATCGGCAGAAAGCGCAGTCTTCTTACCGGTGCCGCCCTGTTTATCGTCGGTTCTGTCGGTTCCGGCTTGGCCGTTAACGTCGACATGCTCATCGGTTTTCGTTTGATTTTGGGCCTGTCCGTCGGGATTGCTTCGTATACGGCGCCGCTCTATTTAGCGGAAATGGCCGATAAAGACTCACGAGGTCAGGTTATTTCAGGCTATCAGTTTATGGTTACCGTTGGGATTCTGTCGGCCTTCCTGTCTAATACCTATTTCAGTTACAGTGGTTCCTGGCGGATGATGCTGACGGTCATTGCCATTCCGGCTGTCGTCTTGATTTTAACCGTATTCGTACTGCCCGAAAGCCCGCGCTGGTTGGCTGCCAAGGGGCGTTTTTCGGAAGCCGAAAAGGTTTTGCAGACCCTCCATGCCGATGTTTCCTTAGCAAAATCTGAATTAAATGATATTAAAGATACGCTGAAAGTAAAACAAGCCGGCTGGTCCTTGTTGAAATCGAATAAAAACGTGCGTCGTGCCGTATTCCTCGGCGTCCTGTTACAGGCCATGCAGCAGTTTACCGGTTTTAATGTCATCATGTATTATTCGCCGAAAATCCTCAGCCTTGGCGGCTTTTCCAGCACGGAAGACCAGATGATCGGCACGGTCATCAACGGGATTGTCTTCGTCCTGGCAACCCTCATTGCTGTCTATACCGTCGATAAGTCCGGACGTAAGCCGGCTTTAAAAGTCGGTTTTGCCGTCATGGCAGCCGCCATGGTTGTCATGGGGCTTTGCATGGCTGTCATTGAAGGCGGGAATCCCGCTCCTTGGGTTTGCTACCTTTCGGCTATTATGACCATGATCTTCATCGCCGGTTTTGCCATGAGTGCCGGCCCGATCGTTTGGGTTCTGTGCTCGGAAATTCAGCCTTTGAAGATGCGTGAATTCGGCGTTGCCTGCTCGACCATGACCAACTGGATCACCTGTGCTGTCGTTGGTGCAACTTTCCTCAGCCTCATCGATGCCCTCGGCTCTTCCATGACTTTCTGGATGTACGCCGGTTTGAATGCCGTATTCATCGCCCTGACCTTTGCCTTTGTCCCGGAAACGAAGAATGTTTCTCTGGAACAGATTGAAAAGAACTTGATGTCCGGCATGAAGTTGAAAAATATTGGGGTTCACGGAGGTAATGAATAATGAAACAAGTAACGGATAAAGAATTTGCTGTCTACGGACGTGTCCTCGACGTCGATGTCAAAGAGTTTGTGGACGTAATGAAAGAAGTCCCTGTCGTGTCGGAAGGGACGATGTATGAGCCTTCTGTCGGCGCTTTTGAAGCCCTTCCCTTGGCGAAGACCTTGGAAGAGGAATCCTTCGGGTTCCTTCCCATTGAATTTGGCCATTGCAGCGGCTATAATAATAAGCTCAATGCTTTAGAATATCATCGGTCTTCGGAAATTGATATTGCAGCGACAGACCTCATCTTATTAGTCGGCCGTCAGCAGGATATCGATCTATCCTCTTATACCTACGATACGGCACGGGTCGAAGCTTTCTTCGTTCCGGCCGGAACGGCAGTCGAACTCTATGCGACGACCCTTCACTTTGCACCGTGCAGTGTCGACGGCAAAGAATTTCGCTGCGGCGTCGTCCTTCCGAAAGGAACCAACGAGGCTTTGCCGGAAACGGTTGACAACAGCGGCGAAAATGCCTTGCTCTTCGCCATCAATAAGTGGCTCATCGCTCATGAAGAGAGCGGGCTGCAAAAGGATGAGGCCTGGATTGGGCTGGTTGGAGAGAATATACAGATTTAAAAGATGAGGAACTATTTATAAAGTGCGAACTTTATCGATAGTTCCTTTTATCATGCCGCGATGTTTGGTACAATAGAGAAGATCAGTTAACCTTGAATATGGGGATAAGTGAGGGAGAAGAATGGTAACGATTAAAAAAATTGCCGAACTTTGCGGTGTTTCACGAGGGACTGTAGACCGGGTCCTCAATGGCCGGGGCCGCGTCAAGCCGGAAACGGCTGAAGCCGTCATGAATATGGTAAAGCAATTAGGATATAAACCGAATCCGGCCGGCAAGGCCTTGGCTGCCAGACGGCACCGGCCCATTGTCGGCGTCATTTTGAATTCAGAAGGCAATGCTTTCTTCGATGAGATCATCCGCGGCATCGAGACGGCAGAAAGCCGCTATCAGATTTACGGCATTCAATTGACGATGCGCTTGATGAAAGGCTATGACGTAGAGGCCCAGCTGAAGCTTATTGCTGAGCTGGAAGCGATTCCCGTGAGCGGCCTCATTATCAGCCCAATCAATGATAAACGAATTTCTGATGCCGTCAATGCTTTAGTCGATAAAGGCGTCTTCGTCGTCACTGTCAATAATGACGTACAAGACTGCCGCCGTCAGTGTTATGTCGGCAGTGACTATGCTAATGGAGGGGAAACTGCCTGTGCCCTGCTTCAGCTCCTGAGAGGTCAGACGGCTAAAATCGGAGTCGTTACCGGTTCTCGTCAGGCCTGGGGCCATGAACTTCGTCTCGAGGGCTTCCGGCGGCGTATGGAGGCAGTGCCGGGCTTTTCCATCTTGGCGACAGCCGTCAATAAGGACGATGAAATCATCTCTTATGAAGAAACGAAGAAGATGCTCGAAGAACATCCTGACATCGATTCCTTGTTCATCGTTGCCGGCGGCGTGTATGGTGCCTGCCGGGCCGTCGTCAGCCTAAAAAAAGAAAAAGACCTGACCATCGTCGCCTTCGACAGTACGCCGACGACAGTAGACATGATGAAACAGGGCGTCTTAAAGACCATCATCTATCAGCACCCGTACCAACAAGGCTACCGGGCTATGGATTTGGCTTTCCAGTACCTGGTCAATGACCAAAAACCGGAACGGGAGCGCTATATCCTGAAGAACGAAATCAAGCTCCTGGAAAACTTATAAGGTAAGCGTAATATATGAAAAGGCTCTTTCCTATCGTGATAGGGAAGAGCCTTTTCATATTTATGGATGAGGTTTAGGCAAATCGCGGCTGCAACAGCGACACACCGTGGCTTCCGGGCGGCTAAATTCGCCACAGTATTGGCATTTATGCCAGCCCTTAAATGTTTTGGCAATATCGTTATCTTTAATGCATAAACTATGGATGAAGGCGATTAGAAATAGGCAAAGGCCATAGATATACCAGATGGCAAAGCTGCGGCCTTTGTGGGAGGCAATGTTGGCAGGGATTAGCGCTAATACCGAGAAAATCCAATACTCCGTATAGAGATCGGGTTCGTTCCCCGATAAGTACACATCGGATAATAAGATGGGAACGAGAATGGAAAAGATTAAAAAAGCTGTAAGCGAGTAACGTACATTGTGTGGTTTTTCCATAATAGATACCTCGTGTTGATGGTTAATATAAGTTATGGCCGCAGAAGCGACAAACTTTTGCTTCCGGTCGGATATATTCGCCGCAATCGGGACACTTACGATATCCTCTGCCTATGAAGGCGCCGTCATTGTCTTTGAGGAATAGGCTATGGATAAAGGCAATTAACCAGAGAAACATAGCATATATGAACCATAAGACAAGACTGCGGCCCTTATTGGCAGCGATAGTGGCCGGAATCAGAGCGACCAGGCAGGCAATGAAATAGGCAAATGCAGCCCAGCCGTCCAAACTCCACAGGCCCATCGCAGGAATCATGATTAACGCGACGACAATCAGTATGTCTTTGTTTTTTGAAATATTCAAAATTACCACCTCTTGTTTTATTTATACATATAGTATACAACTAATCGTTGCACATATCCATTTCGAGTAGCATAAATGTAAGTAAATATCTTATTTCTTGCGAAAGAGATCGATGATACGAAAAAAGGCCATGATATAAATCATGGCCTTTTTGGTTATTGTGGACAACGACGAAACACAACAACATAATGTATTATAGCACGTGAGGTGTGATCTGTACAGTACATGTATGGAGTTGAACGCGGATGGCCTCCTCTCTTGGAGGAAGGGCGTTTTTTGCTTTTCCTTGCCGGAGACGCTTGAACCCCAGAACAAGGATAATTCTTATCGCCTGTTATCCATTTATCCGTGCTGGAATCAAGCAATATGAATAAAAATAAGGTTATATCAAAGTAAAAACAAAAGGAAATCTACTATCATTTATGGAAAATTACACAGGGATGACAAATGTGGTTAGGTATAGTGATAAACTAATGTTTTGGAAAAAAGAAATAAAACTTGACAAGCGCTTTTGAATCGGTTAAAATTAAAAGGTCGACGGGACGTGGCGCAGCTTGGTAGCGCGCTTCCTTGGGGTGGAAGAGGTCGCGAGTTCAAATCTCGCCGTTCCGACCAAGACATGACCATTCTTTGAATCATGTAATATGACTCAAAGAATGGTTCTTTTTTTATAGTAAAACCTTGCGGAACTCGATTATGAATAATTTTTCGTAAGGGGCGATATAGATTTCTTTTGAAGACGGGTACATGGTCCGTCTTTTTTTTGTGTGCGTTTTTAGAGAACTGGGGAATTTTGCGAAGAATAAGGTGACTTAGGCAATGTCGGTTTTTGACAATTCATTCTTAAAATAGAATTAGAAAATGCTTTTATCTTATTTAAAACTTTCTTTATATGCGAGATATTGATATAATATAAATACGAATAGTATAGTTACCGCCGTCGTATTGTTTTTTTGTTGTTCATTGTTAGAGGAGGTTTTTTTATCATGGGTTATATTCTCAATAAGGATCAGCAGGATCTCGTCGCATTGGCAAGGGACTTTGCGGAAAAGAAAGTAGCTCCCTTTGTGCATGAATTGGATGAAGCCAAAGAACCGGGCCAAAAACTTTTGGATATTTACCAGGAAGCCGTTGATATCGGCTTTTGCGGCTTAGAGATTCCTGAAGAATACGGCGGCATGGGACAGGATTATTACACGGTTGCTGCTGTTTATGAAGAACTGTCTAAAGTCGACGCCGGCGTGGCTACGGCTATTGCAGCTTCGGGTCTCGGTCTCAAACCGGTTCTCCAGCACGGTAACGACGCTCAAAAGAAATTGTATGCCGAATATTTGACCGGTGAAAAGGGCAGCGGTTTCTGCGCATTCTGCTTGACTGAAGCCAACGCAGGTTCCGATGCGGCTGCCGGTACGACGGTTGCTGTCAAAGAAGGCGATGAATACGTCATCAACGGTACGAAATGCTTCATCACCAATGGCGGCGTCGCTTCCGTTTACACCGTATTTGCCATTACCGATAAATCGAAGGGCGTAAAAGGCATTTCGGCCTTCATTGTAGAACGTGACCGTCCGGGCGTTTCTGTCGGTAAAGAAGAAGACAAGATGGGTATCCGCCTGTCGAACACGACGGAAGTCATTTTCCAGGACGTCCGCATTCCGGCCGACCACCTCATCGGTGAAGAAGGCAAAGGCTTCGTCTATGCTATGCAGACCTTGGACCTCGCTCGTCCCATGGTAGCGTCCCTGGCTGTCGGTATTGCGCAAAGAGCTATTAATGAAGCTGTCAAATATGCGAAAGAACGCGTTACTTTTGGCAAACCGATCATCAAACATGAAGTTATTTCCTTTAAACTGGCTGATATGGACATGAAGACGGAAGTTGCGCGGTCGGCTATCATCAACTTCCTCAACACGTATTATGCAGAACCGAAACGGAGCTATACTCGTGAAGCGGCTATCGCTAAATGCTTCGCCGGTGACATTTCTGTAGAAGTTGCTTTAGAAGCTGTTCAGATTCTCGGCGGCTTCGGTTACAGCCGTGAATATCCGGTTGAAAAATTGGTTCGTGATGCTAAGATCATGCAGATTTATGAAGGCACTAATGAAGTTCAACGCATGGTCATCGCCGGTTTCGTAGCGGCTCAAAAATAAGATTCTTTTATAAGAAAAGACTGTTGTACTTGGCCCCGGCTCTCGTTTGTGCCGGGGCCATCGTTAAAAATACCGGTGTACGACAGTCTTTTTGTGTTCGAAACGGTGTTTTGAGGAGCTGTAAGACAGTGTGTTTTTAGGCAAAGCACTGAGTTTGTGAAGGGGTGTAAAATCGATGTAAAGCAAGGCTGACGGCGTTGAGAAAGTTTGTTTACAGGAATATAATAATTTATATGAATAAAAATCATGAAAATGGGGTGAATTGAAGTGGAACAAGACATATATCCATCAGCGAAAGAACTTTATGGCGTTCTTTGCAGGTTACGGAAGGATGTCCTGTCGCGGGGCGATTCTTTATATCGGCAGTGGAAACCATTGATTCAGCGGAGACATTTTACCTATAGTGCCTGGAATTTGGCCTTTTATCTGGCTCTTCGCTGTCATGATTTGCGAAAGATACAGCGCTCGCTCCTTCCCTTTGGTCTGTCGTCTCTCGGACGCGGCGAAGCCAGGGCTATTACCAATCTCGATGCCGTCATGGCTTCCTTGGGGCGTATCTGTCAGGAACCGGAACAGAATCTCGTTCCCTATCCGCAGCAGCGGCGATTTTTCTATGGCGATGGCCTCTTAGCGTACAATACGGGTCGGATTTTTGGGACGGCCAAGACGGGGACGCGGATCATGGTAACGCTGCCGACAGAGGCCGCTGAAGACAACGGCCTCCTTATTCGCGACTTAGTCGCAGCCGGCATGGATTGTGCTCGTATCAATTGCGCTCACGACTCTCAGGAGCTTTGGGGGACGATGATTTCCTATATCCGGAGGGCCGAACAGGAAACGGGAAATCATTGTAAGGTTTACATGGATCTGGCCGGACCGAAAGTTCGCATCGAATCGGTTCTGCTGCGCTATGGGGAAGCGAGGGTCATGCCCGGTGAGCAAATCTTTTTGGTATCGGGACCGATTTCCGTCTATCCTGACGATTATAAGGGAAATATCGTCATTTCGTGCAGCATCCCCGAAGCCTTTGAACACATGGAAGCCGGACAACCGGTTCTCATTGATGACGGGAAAATTCGGGCTATCGTTGAAAAAATGACGCCTGAAGGGGCCTATTTGACCATTACCTATACCAAGCCCTTAGGCGGAAAGATAAAGAATGAAAAGAGCCTGAACTTCCCCCAGACGCCGATGAACTTGTCGCCCCTTACGGAAAAAGACAAAGAAGATTTGGACTTTGTCGTACAGTATGCCGATGCCATCGGCTACTCCTTCGTTAAATCAGCGGCTGACGTGTCCCTCCTGCAAGGAGAACTTCAAAAGCGCTGCGGCAAGGCTTACCGCCAAATTGCCCTGGTAGCCAAAATCGAAAACCAAGAGGCCGTCGACAACCTGCCTGAAATCATCGTCCAGGCCGCATCTAAGCAGCCCCTTGGCATCATGATTGCCCGTGGTGACCTGGCCGTTGAAGTCGGCTATCGGCGCCTGGCAGAACTTCAGGAAGAAATCATGTGGATCTGTGAAGCGGCCCACGTGCCGGTCATTTGGGCGACCCAAGTCCTTGAAAACCTGGTCAAAAAAGGCCTCCCATCGCGAGCTGAAATTACCGACGCCGCCATGGGCGAACGAGCCGAGTGCGTCATGCTCAATAAAGGGCCGTACATCGTAGAAGCCGTCACAGCCCTGACTAACATCCTATTGCGGATGGAACAGCATCAGCATAAGAAAACATCCCAGCTCCGGGCCCTGCACATCGCCCAGAATATGTTTGAAAACGGAAAACTATAAATAACAATAAAAATAAGAGAAGGAATGGGAAAATTCCTTCTCTTATTTTTTGCTCTAAACGGCGAGGATTTATACGGCTGTTTATTTGTTCATACAAATTTGAGAGGAGTGACAATACAGTTTTTGCATTTTACGAGTCTGATGCAGTTCTATATAATAATTTATGAGATAAAATTTATGCTTGATGCAATGATTGTCATGAAAGGGGTTATTTTAGGATGAGAGCCTTATTTTTATTGGTAAATTCGACAAATTTGGAAAGCAGGTGATTATGCGGTAAATTTTGTTTGTCATATACCATCCACGAGGCTCGCGTGAATTGAGTTCCGTCTTTAAAATGCAGCGGCATAGCAAATAGTTCAGGATCGGCTTGGTGATAATGTCGATCAGAGAAAATTCCATAGCCGAGATTATGTTGAACCATGCGCAGGCATGCGTCTCCGGAGTACACTAAAAAACGGATGTCAGGGGCGTGACGAAAACGTTCATTCCACCACTGTTCTGTCGCTTTTACCACCGTTTGTTCTTTTGCGTATTCAATACGAGGCATATGACTGATTACGTCTAGGGTTAAAGGAATTTTGGCCAATGCATAGATTGGATCTTCTGATAGGAGTTCTTTCTGGAGTACCGTATGAATATTTCCGCGAACAAAGGCAAAGTCTAATTGTGACGATTCCACACTGTGCAGTAACTCGTGGCTTAAATCGGTATGAATATCGATTTTTATATGGGGAAATAAGGCGCAAAATCCTTCTAATAGTTGTGGGATGACAAATTGAACGTAAGACTTAGGGGCGCCGATGCGGAGTAATCCCGAGTTTGTATCAGAAAATTCGGAAATAGACTGTCGTACATCCTGAAACAATTGTACCATGGAGGCAGCTTTTTTTGCGGCATATTCTCCGGCAGGTGTAAAGGATATTCCCTTATTGGAGCGCAGTACGAGAACCGCTCCCAGCTCCGATTCGATTTGCTGTAACCGACGCGTTAGTGTCGGCTGCGCTAGAAAGAGTTTGTTAGCTGTTTGAGTAATATTTTTAGTTTCATGCAATACGGCTAGAATTTGCCAATCAGAATCACGCATAGAGAAACCCCTTTCAATGAAAATAAGATTAAGATGGTGTTATGCCCATTCTTTTTGTAATGGGCCTGTTTTTTTGATAGTATAAGTTTTTGTTCTGAGAGAGGAGCCTATAAGATGTTAGAACTTTCATATCCTGTACTTGCACCAGATGCTGATATCAAGATGATGGCATGGGGGGGCGATTATGATGTCATTTTTTCAAAGCTTCAGTCCTGGGGTTATAAAAAGGTGGAATTGCTTATCCGCAATTCCGATACGGTACAGGTTGATTTGTTAACAGAAAAACTCCAGGAATATAACTTGGGATTATCTCAAATAGCTACCGGTCCTATGCAGAGAATGGATCATATTTTTTTAATGAGTCCGGATTCATTAGTTCGTCAGACGGCCGTTAAACAGCTATATGGTTTAATTGAATTGGGCAGCAAATTTAAAGCGCCTGTCGTTATTGCAAAATTTCGCGGGCAAACGGAAGACATCCCCGGATGCCGTATGACTGATTTAGCCGGTGTTTTGCATCAAGCAGAAGATTTTGCGGTTTCTCTTGGTGTTGAGATGCTGATTGAGCCGCAAAGTGCTCCGGGAATTAACAACTTAAATAGCATTGAAGAGTCGGTGCAATGGATAGAAGCGAATAACTTTAAACACATAAAACTTTTGATGGATACGTTCCATATGGCGCTGACAGAAGATTCGATAGTTGAGTCAATGAAAAAATATTCGAATTATTTAGGCGGCATCCATTTTGCTGATACAGAACGGCGTATTCCAGGATTGGGGACATTAGATTTTTCTGCTATTTTAGATACGCTTCACAGACTCCAATTCCATGGGCCGGCCTCGATGGAAGTTAAACAGATTCCTGATTCAGAATCAGCGGCCTATTTGAGCTGCCGTACAATTCGCTACTTAGAAGAATGGAATCGGGCAGTGTCTGTATAAAGTCTATGCTATGATTTGACTTCCCGTCAAGATAGAAGTTGCATTTCAATCCTTTGTGGATGAGAATGCAGGGCGTGACTCATTGTAAGTAAGGCTTTTATTTGTTATTTTACAACTCAATTTATGAAGCGGATAGGGTTGAGGAATCTTGTTTCTGGGGCAGTAGTGTGATTACGACTGCCAACAGGAATGAGATTCTTTTTTTTGCTTTGTAAATTACTAATTGTTTTTTATACTATCCGATTTTTGCATGGATGGGGATAGAGGAATCCAATTTTACAGAATATAAACTTATCTCGTATAATTTTTACATAGAGAAGCGATGTGAATAAGTCATCTCTACAGTTCAATCAAGTAATGATAGAGCAATAACTGATTAAAAGATGAGAAAGGTAGATGTTTTTCATGGAAGAAAAAATTTTTACACAAGCACAGTTAACTGATTTGGCAACACGACTTTTGAAAACCGGCGGGCTGACGGATGAAGCGGCGGCCTTGATTGCCGACGACTTAGTAAGCGCCGATATGCGTGGATTGTATAGTCATGGTGTATCGCGTATTCCTATGTATTTGAAACGCATTGACTGCAACTGTGTAAAACCGGTTCCTAATATTCAGATTGAAAAAGTCGGACAGGCCGTACTTAAAGTAAACGGCGATGATGGCATGGGATTCTTAGTTGCCCATAAAGCGATGGAAGAAGGGATGGCCTTGGCTGAAAAAACGGGTATTGCCATGGTCGGATGCACTCACAGTACGCATTATGGTATGGCTGCACTTTATGTAAAACAGGCGGTAGATAATGGCTTCTGCTGCATTGTCTGCACGAATTCCAGCCCGGCCCTTCCCGTATTTGGCGGACGTACGGCGTTCTTAGGGGCAGCCCCCTTTGCAGCCGGCATGACTGGCGGATATAAAAGTCCGTCTTATATATTGGATATGGCTATGACGAAAACGGCACGCGGTAAAATTCGTGTAGCTATGATCAACAATGAACCGATTGCTGAAGGACTGGCACTCGATAGTGAAGGCAATCCGACGACTGATGCCAAGAAAGCTTTTGAAGGCGTTTGCCTTCCTTTTGGCGGAGCGAAAGGTGCCGGGTTGGCTATGCTGATGGATATGATGGCCGGGATGTATACCGGATCCCACTATGCCGGCGATGTCAGCAGCCTCTATTATCGTTTTGATGAACCTCAACATTTAGGTCATATCATGTTTATCATGAAACCGGATATGTTTATGAGTCTCGATGAGTATAAAAAGCGTATGGATGTTTATTACAGCCGGTTAAAAGAACTTCCGCGTGCTGCTGGATTTAATGAAATTCTGATGCCCGGCGAACCGGAAGACCGCAAAACTGAAGCTGCGAAAAAGAATGGCATTGCACTTAGCGGCAATATTCAGGAAAGCCTGTATTTAGAAGCCCAGAAACGAGGCGTTGATTGTACCGATATCTTGGGTAAGATGGATGTCGATATGGCACACAATGCAGGGGATGTTGTTTTCGCTAAAAAAGAATAAGTTATGTCTGTGTTCGATAGAATTAAGAAGGGGGATGATGACCTCATGACTCAGGATAAAAATAATAAAAGATGTTTCTTATATGGCGGCTTGGATAATATTTTGTTTTGGGATGAACTGGATATCCGTGATATGACGTTGACCAGAGGCGGACAAGTTGATTTGGCGGCGAATATACAATTTGCAGCTCGAAGTGCTGATGGGCGATTTTTATATGTTGTTGTCAGTGACGCCGGTTCAGGGACTACCGGTGCTGCCGGAACCATCCATGGCCTGCAGGTAATGGAAATCGGGGCGGAAGATGGCAGTCTTTCTCTGAAAGGGGAGTATTATCCGCTTCCTGAACGACCTATTCACATCAGTCTTGATAAGACTAGCCGTTACGCGGCTGTTTCTTTCAATAAGTCAGGGCAGATTCGCTTATATCGGCTGGCGGATGACGGAAGCGTTATCGGTGAGGTTGAACAGGATGCTCCTTTAAAGGCCGGTATCTTTACGCATCAAGCTGTTTTTTCTCCGGATCAGAAACACATCATTACGATATCAAGAGGGAATACGCCACAGGAAGGTAAGCCGGAGGAACGAGGCGAAGTAAGTGTATTTTCCTTTTCCTCAGAAAACGGGCGAGCTGTCTTTAAAGGGCGGAAAGAATTTCCTGTAGAATTCGGTCCGCGGCATCTGATTTTCAGTGCTGACCATAAGTGGGGGTATTTAGCCATCGAACGTGGCTCTATGATTTTTACTTATGCGCTGAAAAATGGACTGCTTGACGGTGATCCGATCTTTAGGACGGAAACCCTGCAGTCTCTTTCGAACCGGACGGCGGTACGGCAGCGAGGTGGTGTAGGCGTTCTTCATCCCAATGGAAAATATCTTTATGTATCAAACCGAGCCGATAAAACGGAGACTTACCAGGGGCAAGACCGGCTGGTGGCTGGCGAAAATAATATTGCCATTTTTAAATTGGATGAACAGATGGGAGAACCTAAATTAATGGGCCGCAGCAGCTGCCATGGTGCAGAATCACGGAATATGGTCATTGATCCGACCGGGACTGTATTTATCGCAGTCAATCAAAAATCGATGACGGTTCCTGATGGAGACGGGTGGCGTTTTGAACCGGCCTGCCTTTCAGTATTTCAGATTATGTCGGATGGAACGCTTTCCTTTGTGAGACGCTATGACTTGCATGAACAGGGGAACTGGCTGTCTTGGGCCGAACTCTATCCGCTGGGAGGTGCTCCCAATGAGTGCTAGTGTTGTATCGCTTATTGCATTGCTTTTGGCAATTGTAATCGGGGTAGTGCGCAAGACGAACATCGGAATTCTCTGTATCGGTATGGCTGTTTTGCTGGGGACTTTTTATCAGATTAAGCCAAGCCTGATTATGAAAGGTTTTTCTACATCCCTTTTTCTGACCATCGTAGGCGTAACCTATTTATTTTCGATTTTATCTCAAAATGATTCACTTACCCTTTTAGCATCGAAACTCGTTCGCCTCGTCGGATCATGGAAGATGATGGGGTATATCATGATGTTTATCAGCGGAGTTTTGATTTGTGCGGCAGGTCCCGGAGCCATCCCGTCACTGGCCATCATTCCCGTGTTGGCCCTTCCTATTGCCCGCTCATCAGGTTTGAATCCGATATTACTCTGCTTAGTGGGACAGATGGGCGTTCAGGGCGGACGCATGTCTCCCATTACGCCGGAAGCGGCTGTCGTACTACAGTTGATGGAAGACCAAGGGTTGGCGGCGACTACGTATGCGACCGTACCAATCATGTATTTTATGCTGATCTGCGAAGTTTTTATCTTTATCAGCTGCTTTATTTACTTTAAAGGATGGAAAGTCAGCGAACCTATAGCTGACGTTGAAATGGAAAGTCAATTAACGTTTAATAAAAATCAAATTGTTACGTTAATGGGCTTAGCGGCACTGCTCATCTGTGTTTTGGTATTTAAGATGAATGTAGGTCTTACGGCTTTCTTGATTGGGACGATTTTACTGGCTCTTGGTTATGGAAATGAAAAAGCTGTAATCAAAGCGATCCCTTGGAATATTATCTTGATGGTCCTGGGGGTCGGCATGTTGATGCAAGTCATGTTGATTTCTGGAGGTGTCGATTTCTTGGCTTCTATTTTAACCTCCATGATGACCGTTCAAACGGCACCTTCTATTATGGTTCTCATATCAGGTGTTATGTTCCTGTTTAGCTCCGGTCTTGGCGTCGTATTCCCGACACTGATTCCGACGACAGGTAAGATTGCTGCATCTCTTCCCGGGGTAGATCCTACAGAGCTCGTTGCCATGGTTGTTATTGGCGGAACGATAACCGGCTTCAGTCCTATTTCTACGATAGGCGCTCTGATTATGTCGGCCGTGGCTATGGAAGATGAAGCAGAAGGCATGAAGGGCAGACATAATCAAAACATACTTTTCCGAGATCTTTTTGTGGTAGCTTTTTTTGCGCTGATTATTTCAGCGGCAGCAGGGGTCTTGGGACTGTACCGATTATTAGTTTAGGTTCGTATAAGAAGGCCATCCTCTTGACGATTCATTGAAAGGGGATGGCTCAATGAATAGAGAGGCAATATATGAAAATAGGATTAATTCATACGACGATGAATTCTATCGGACCCAGTAATTCCGCATTTCAAACGCTGGGAAAGGAGATTGAATGCATTAACTTTTTAAATGAAGGGGTAATGCCGGAACTTCGATCGAAGGGGGCAACGCCTCGGGTAAGACGTGAGATCTTACAGATGGCATGGAATGCAGAAGCAGCAGGCGCTCAAGGTATCATGCTCAACTGTTCGTTGATGAGTCCATATGCCGAAGAACTGCAGACATATGTCGACGTTCCCTTAATCAGCGCTGACCTGGCTATGTTGGCCTATGTAGTCAAAAAGGCTTCTCGTGTCGGAGTGATTGCGACAGTTCCTGCAGCCGGACCTACGACTAAACGCCTTTTGCTTGAGATGGCTTCGCAGCAGGAAAAGGATATTCAGGTCGAGGTTGCTGTGATTCCGGCAGCTTTTACCGCCTTGAATGACGGGGATGAAGCGAAACATAATAAACTTATCCAAGAGGCTGCTCGGAACTTTGACGGTAAGGTGGACAAGATTGTTTTTGCACAAATTTCTATGGTGCGGGCATTACAGGGCGGATTTAAAACAGACACTGAAATCGTTACCAGCCCTACTATTAGTGCCAAAACTTTGATTCAAAGAATTTTATCGAAAAAATAATGATACTATATCGACTGATTGAACGAATGGGAGTGAAGAAGGATGATTCTAGGTTGTATCGCAGATGATTTTACGGGAGCCAGTGATGCAGCTTCCTTTTTGGTAAAAGGAGGGATGCGAACGTTACTGTTTAACGGAATCCCTGAAGACGATATCGCAGGAACCGATACAGATGCCGTTGTAATTGCCTTGAAAACAAGGACGCAGGAAAGAGATTCTGCCGTGGTGGATTCATTAGACGCGATTGACTGGCTGGAAAAACAAGGAGCCAAGCATTTTTATGTAAAATATTGCTCTACTTTTGATTCAACGCCCAAGGGGAACATCGGACCTATTTGTGATGCTGTGATGGAAAGGTTACAGGTAGAAAATACCCTCTTATGCCCGTCGCTCCCGGTTAATGGGCGGACGGTAAAAGATGCTGTTCTTTACGTTCATGGCGTTAAACTTGAAGAAAGTCATATGCGTAATCATCCTCTGACGCCCATGAGGGACAGTAATCTTATCCGTCTTATGGGTCCGCAGAGTCGATATGAGAGTCAGCATCTTTCGTGGAAGGATATCGAACTCGCGGCGCACAGTCAGTTGAAAGGCCGGGGATATTTTATTCCCGATTATGAAACCGATGAAGATGGTGAAAAAATTATTTCGTCGTTTGGTGCGATGAAATTGTTAACCGGAGGGTCGGGCATACTTACGGCTTGGGCCGAATATTTGCTGCAACATAAAAGGTATGATCGGAAAGCTCTTCGCGGAAGTGAAGGACGAGGCGTTTTGCTGGCCGGAAGCTGTTCAAAGGCTACGCTGCAGCAAATAGCTTGGTTTCAGGAACGGGGCGGCTTGTCCTATAAACTTTATCCGGATAAGATTTTGAAGAAGGAACAGGGGCTAGACGATATTCGACAATTCCTGCGGGCTCACAAAGACCAGAATGTTCTTATTTACAGTTCAGAAACGCCGCAATATCTGGAGGAAATTCGAGGAGAAACTCTGCTGACCTATTCATTGCTCATTGAAAACATGCTAGCGGCTGCAGCCGTTATTGCTAAAGAAGAAGGGGTACGGCATATCATTGTTGCCGGAGGCGAGACTTCTGGAGCCGTTACTAAGGCGTTAGGATATCAAGCCTATTGGATTGGTCAAAGTATTGCCCCCGGAGTTCCTGTTATGGCACCATTGGAAAACCCTGAAATGCGAATTGTCTTGAAGTCCGGAAATTTTGGGCAAGAAGAATTTTTTGGTCGGGCTTTAACGATGACAGGAGAGATATGAATGGATAAGATTTTAAAACAGAAATTAGAAGATGCGTGCTGGGTAGCGCAATCTTTGTTTAAACGAAATAAAGCAACGGGATCATCGGCTAATATGAGTATTCGCCATAACAATCAAATTTATATAACGAGTTCAGGAACCTGTTTCGGGCGGCTTAAGCCGACGGACTTTACCCAACTTGATATGGACGGAACCATTATAGAGGGACGGAAACCCAGTAAGGAATTTCCTCTTCATCAAGCTTTTTATCAAAAAGATAAGGAAATCGGAGCTGTTTTGCATACCCATAGTTTTTATGGGACCTTGTGGTCTTGTATTCAACATGATAACGTGCAGGATATTGTGCCTCGCTATACGCCATATCTTACGATGAAGGTAGGGACCATTGGTTTAGTTCCTTATGCTGAACCGGGGAGTGAAGAGCTTTTTGCTGCTTTTCGAGCTTGTATTTCTTGCAGCGATGCCTTTCTTTTAGCTAATCATGGACCCATCGTTCCTGGAAAAGATATATTGGCCGCTTTTTATGGACTGGAAGAATTGGAAGAGAGTGTCCGTATTGCCTGGGAACTGCGGAATCATTCAGACGCAGGTGTAATTAAATAAAAGGCAGTTATCGATGAGTTCAGATCTTTGGTTGACCGCCTTCACCATAGTATTGCCAAGGCAATAACCACGCAGTTAGAAGACTGAGTGGTTATTGTTCTTTTATGATTGATTTTGGAAATTTAAAGATAGACGTTCAGCGTGGTGAGTGCAGGGCTGATGTATGGTTTTCTTCACCGTTTAGAAAATAACTCTCAATTTGTTGCAAATGCAACGGAACTTCTTTCGTTTCTATCGTATAGTAAAGGTATAGAAAAAGACCCTTATTCTAGCGAAAGGAGATAGATATTATGAAAGCTTTAGTCTTGTACTCCTCCGAAACGGGAAGAACGAAAAAATTAGCCGAAGCGGTCCGTTCTGTTTTGCCGGCGAATACGGATTTTTTGCCTATGGAACAGGCTCCGGAACACTTCGATGACTATGATATTGTCTTTGTCGGCGTTTGGTTTTTGAACCTCAAACTTGATGAAAAGTCTCGGGCCGTTTTGCCGCGCCTGAAAGCGAAGAAGGTCGCCATCTTTGCTACCATGCACCGCGACCTTTTCTCGGACGATATCTCGAAGAATCTGCGTCAGGCCGTCGAACTTCTGCCGCAAGGTGTCTGGGTTGCCGGTACGCATGCCGTCTATGTCGACGAAAGCATGGCGAAGCTTCCCTTAGGCATCGATGAACGGCTTGAGACGGAAAGCGTACAGAACTTCGCTGAAAATACATATAGTCGTCTCGAAAATGATCCGGCAGCTTAAAAATGCTTGACAGCAACCAACGGTTGATGCTATAATTTCTTTTGTAGCCAATACATGGGGGTATAGCTCAGCTGGGAGAGCGCTTGCATGGCATGCAAGAGGTCAGGAGTTCGATCCTCCTTATCTCCACCATAAAAAATACGATAACCACGCGGTTTATGAGCCGCGTGGTTATTTTTTATTTTTCCATAATGTGAATTGTATAGCTAATAGTATAGCTTTTGCAAAAAACAGCGAAAATCATCTCATGCGGAGATGTATTTTCGCTGTTTTTTTATGTCATTGTTCTTTAGATACCATAATATTAAATACCGGAATTTGTTGGTCTATAGGCGCTAATTTTTTAACATAAAAAATAGAATACAACAAAAAATAATATTTTAAAAATAACGATTCATCCCAAGAAATAAGAGTATCGGCTGATAATGGAGATCTCATAAGCGGGGAGCGTTTCTCTTTGGGCTTATTCTCTGAATGTGCTTTTAAAATACGTGGCAAATACTCTGATAGTTCCCAAATACTAGGATTATCTTCAATTATATATTTTAAATATCGTGAGAGAAAAATAATGTCGGCTCTTAATGCCAATGAATACGTTTTTTTTCTAAGTGTCAAATCGACATAGTCTTCTGGTAAAGGTAATAAATTCTGATAAGGAAGAATTTCTATTAGCTTACCTTCTATATTCACATGCATAGGAAAGAGATTTTTTTCTTCATAAGATATGATTTCTTCACGATATGGATCATTAACCCGCCCTACAAGCCATTCCAAATCAACAGCAAAAAATTCGGCGATTCCCGTTAAAGGGGTGAAACTTGGCTGACTCTTTCCCCTTTCTAATTTACCTATTGAACCATTTCCTGGAGCACCTACCAGTGCTCCTAATGTATTTCCATTTAGATTGTGGGCTAAACGAATTAACTTTAATCTTTTGGAAAAAAAAGTAGAATCCATCTAAATCCTCCCTTGACGATAGAAATATTTCTATTTATAATATAAGTGTAGATAGAAATATTTCTATCAAAAATAGATTTTTGCTTTATCTGCCTAATTATACCATAAAAAAGGAGGAAATGTCCTATGGCAAAGAATGAGACCACCAAACGATTATATTACACTGTCGATGAGCTTTATCAACTTCTGACCGGATGTGTAAGTAAACAAAGCATCTACTATCAGATTAAGGTTGGCAAAATCCCAGCAAAACGCTTTGGGGAAAAGCCATTAATCCCGGCATCCTATGTCGAAGACTTCCTTTACGGGCCTGTGAAGGTGAGCCGTAATGGCTAACCGAGCAAAGGGGACTGGCACCATCATCCATGATCGAAAGCGGAACCGCTGGATTTTCCAGTTTTGGCAGACCATGTCAGACGGTAAAAAGCATCGCCGAGCCGTCGCGGCCAAGACGAGAGCAGCGCTGGAGCAACGCATCGCCAAACTGGACATCACTGTCGCCCCGGATATCACGCTAAGAGAGTGGATTCAAAAATGGCTGGCCGTGTACGTTGATAATGTAGTAAAAGACAACACCATTGTTTATTACCGTCGGATGTTGGCCTATGTCCCACCGGAAATACAAAAAAGACAGCTGGCAACGCTGACACCTCTGATGTGTCAATCAATGCTCATGGACTTACTCGACCATGGCCGGCAGAATGGCGGACCGCTGTCAACAAGCACTGTCCGTAGTATCCGTAGCACGCTGATTACTTGCCTTGATTCGGCCAAAGAAGCCGAGCTCCTAAAAACCAATCCAGTCAAGGCAACAAAGCCGCCCAGACTAGTCCGCAAGGAAAAAGTATTCCTCTCTCCAGCGCAAGCACAAAGGCTCCTGGCCGTCGCCGAAAAGGGGACGTACTACATTGATAAGACGACAGCCGATCCTGGTCAACTCTATCTTTTGCGATGTTATGCAGTTCTCATTCGCTTAGCTCTGGTTACGGGCATGCGCCGAGGAGAACTGCTAGGTTTGACATGGCCTTGCGTGGGAACAGATACGATCAGTATCCGCCACCAAGAGCAATACAGCCCGAAGAAGGGCTATTACTTGGGCACGCCAAAGACCCAGACATCGATACGTACTATTAGTCTGGATCACACAACGATGCAAGTGCTCAATGATTGGCATCAGTATCAGAAAGCATATGCAAAACTATTAGGCAACCAGTTTCGGAACCCCAACCGGCTCGTCCTGACCAATGCTTTTGGCGCCTTTGTCCATCCCGACAATTTCCGCTGCCGCCATTGGGCGGCCATGTGCAAGGCCGCGGACCTGCCGAAGGGCTGTACCCTTCATTCCCTGCGCCACACGGCAGCGACTTTGATGCTGCAAGCTGGCGTTGATATCAAGACCTGTGCCCAGCGCCTGGGTCACGCCAATGCGACGATGCTGCTCAAAGTCTACGCGCATGTTTTGGACGAAAATGATGCTAAGGCCGCTGACAAGTTGGCTGATCTAGTCACTGGTCCCCATAACAAAAAATCGGACTGTGCTGGCACACAATCCGATAAGTGAAACAACGATTAATCCCCCTTGAAGTTATGGATATATATCGTTTGTTCACATCTTAGCATAGATTTAACACAATATCAATGAAAAGGTTGTGAATAATTATGGAAGATCCTATCAGAAAAATGAGCGAAATGCCACCGGAATACTCGATGATGCCTCGCAATCGGAAAGATCAGAAACTCCTCAAAACAATGAAGTACCTAAATGAGCTGGATTTGCCAGCGGCTGCCCAGTCTCCCTCTCCCGAAACGCTTGCCACCTTGCGCGAAGCGCCTTTGTCCGATGCCGGCAATGCCGAACGATTTTTGGCCTTGTATCATGACCAGTATATGTATGCTGGCCGTGACTGGTATCAATGGACTGGGGCCTATTGGACACAAATCGAGGCAATGCTACTGTATGAGCCCATCACCTGCACTGTGCGCTATGCTCGTGGTCTGTACGAGATGCAGGGGCGAGACGACAAAGAAATAAGGCAAACCATTCATTCGTTGCTCGTAGCCGAAAACCAGCCCAGATTACAAGCCGTCAGCCGACTGGCAGCGGCTAAAGTATACGAACCTATTACTGCTCTTGATCAAAATCCATGGTTGTTGGCCATCCCTAACGGAACTATCAATCTTCGGGATGGCTCCTTGCATGAGCCCGACCCCAAAGACCGTATTACGCACATTAGCGCTGCTATTTATGATGAGACTGCCGATGATGGCCTTTGGTCGAGTTTCTTGAAAGATGTTTTCCCGGATAAAGACATCCGTCACTGGATTCAAAAATTTTTTGGCTATGCCGCTACAGGTCTAACCAGTGAACACAAATTTTTGATTTTGCTTGGCGAGGGCCGCAACGGAAAAAGTACCTTTATCAATGCAATCGCAGCGGCATTGGGAAGCTATTGCTTTACCATGGATCCCGCTGTATTGTTGGACACGCGAGCCGATACTGATGGCTCTAAGCCGACGCCATACTTAGCCAAATTGCGCGGGATCCGTTTGGCCGTTGCCAGTGAAACCAGAAAAGGACGGGTCTTCAACGATGCCCTCATCAAAAACATCACCTCTGATGACCGTATTACAGCTCGTACCTTGCATCGAGACCCCATTGAGTTTTGGCCGACCCATACGTTGGTGCTCATGACTAATTACGCCCCTGAGGTAACTGATACGGAAGATAAAGGGATGAGGGCCCGTATGGTCATCGTCCCGTGCGACTCGGTCCCCAAAAAGGTAGACCGAGACTTGCCTGAGAAACTGAGGCAACCCGAAACGCAATCGTCTATCCTTAATTGGCTTATTCAGGGCTGCAAAGATTATCAAGCTGAGGGGCTTGAGCCACTTCCTGCTGTGATGTCCAATGCCTTAGATCAATATTACGGAGTGAATGATATTTTATCTCAATTCATTGAAGAGAAATGTGTTGTACAAACTAAAAATTTTGTGTTGGCTACTGAGTTCATCGACTTTTACAATGATTGGCGTCGGGCAAATGGTTGCCATGAAATGAAAAGGAAAACCATAATCGAAAGCATGCAACGAAAGGGGTATGGCTACAGCCGCAAACACCTGGGGTGGTCTTTCCAAGGCATTGGCTTGAAATATCAAGTCAAGACCGAATAATATCACCGAAAGGATGAATTTATCACGGTACTCATGAAAATGTCACTGATTTGTCACGCCATTTTTGGCTTAGTCATCAGGAATTTTCCTACCGGCGTGACATTCGTGACATTCTACTGATAATTACTTCCATAGAAGATTATAAAAGATTATATATATATTGAATATTGATCGAAGAAAAAAGTCACGGATGTCACGGACAGCGAGATAATGGCATATTGAAGCCGTTTGCGGCAGTCTGCGGTATGTCACAATAAGTGACAATGTGACTTTTTTGATGAGATAGACGTCAATGTACTGAAAGTGAGTGATTATTAATGCCAACTAAACGTCGGGGCCGTAAACCCAAAAATCTATCTGAAGACGATAAACGCCGTCCCTGTACAATCCGAGCTTCCAAAGCTGAATACGAAGTAGTCAAAGTATTTGTAAAATTACTCCGCCAAAATATGGAAAAATGTTGTATTTTTCTTGGGATACCGCAGGCTGCAAATGCCGTATGCCCACCATCTCCATCTGCCCCTGAGCCTTGTACAGCACAAGAGAGTGTTGATGTTAGCTCGACACTGACACCAGAACAGCAAGACGCCTTCGCCGCCATGGCAGATGGGCATAATGTTTTTTTGAGTGGCGGTGCTGGGACCGGGAAAACCTACGTTTTGGAGCACTTTATTCAGTATGCCCAGAACGAAGGAAAAACTGTACTACGGATGGCACCAACGGGCATTGCGGCGCGTATCATCAAGGGAACAACCATCCATCGAGCCATCCATGCCCCTACTACGGTCATCGGTCCGGATAATTTTCGACTTGCCAGCTATGCTCATCAAATGGGCAAGAAAGTGTACGAAGTAATCGCCCGAACCGATATCCTTATTGTCGATGAAATATCCATGTGTCGAAGCGACCTCTTTGCCTACCTGGCAAAAATCATCTTGGCTGAAGATCAGCCCCATGTTCCCTTCCGCTTTGATGCCAAAGAGGAAGATACACAAAAAGATAAGGAACTCACCCCAATAAGGCACCATATACAGCTTATACTGTGTGGTGACTTCGCTCAGTTACCGCCTATCATCGGTAAAGACATTCGAGAAGTCTGGCGACGCTGCTATCCTGAAAATGAGGCTGGCTGGCCTTTTCTGACGGCCCAATGGGATGCACTCCAGCTAACAATATTCGACCTGAAAAAGGTAATACGTCAATCGGATCCCGCCTTCGCGGAAGCCTTGAACCTAATCCGGCGCGGCAATCCAGCCGGTATCCAGTATATTAACCAAAACAGTTCCAAAATGCCGCAACCAAACTGTATGACCGTTTGCACAAAAAACAGCGAGGTCGACCGGATTAACAAGGAACACTACTTACAGCTGGACACGCAATACCAAAAAACGTATCGGCTTGAAGAAGAAGGGGATGTGACCGATGACGATAAGCGGAATATCCCCAGTCGTTTAAAACTCACACCGGGAGCTCGTATCCTGTTCTTAGCAAACGATACCGAGGAAAATCCACCTCGATACTCTAATGGGTCTTTCGGTACCGTGACGGCCACCAAAATGGACTCTGTCATGGTCGAACTGGACAGCGGCTCTGAGATTGAGGTAAAGCGCAAAATCTGGCAAGTAACCCGCCCGGTCTTGATCGAAGACGAAGATACTGGCGAAAAAAGGGTCGAAGAAAAAGTGGTGGGGAAGTTTTCCCAAATTCCCGTAATGCTCGGCTGGGCCATCACCATCCACAAGAGTCAAGGTCAATCATATGACGCTATGAACGTCGATCCTGCGAATATATTTGCGCCTGGCCAGTTGTACGTGGCCTTATCTCGCTGTAAAGATGTACACAAAATGCACTTATCACGCCCCCTCGTCCCATCCGATGTGCTAACGTCCGATGCCGTAAAGCGTTTTTACGGCTGGATTGAACAAGAGGTTGATCCAAAAGAGAAAGGAGAATAAATGTATGAAAACAATTCAGAAAGACTTTCTCACAGTTTTCCATTCTCTGTGCCGACTACACAGCGTAATACGTCTTCACCATTCCATTTGCGATTGGAATGATAGAGAAATACTCTCAATTAAAATGGTGGCGTCAAATCACTGGATTGTCACATACGCCTCCGGAACGTATTACCATTATGACCTCTGGGACGCCACGTGGTACTGATTCGCTTCCCCACGCCGGTAATGGCATCGACGTTTTTTCTGTTCCCCGGCCTGTTCCATGGCTATCGGTCGTCGGCAGTCCGGGGATTTCTGTGTATTTTTTCTGACGGCGTGGGGGGATTTTGCAAGTTCCCTGTTTGGCCAGCCACCGGCTGGTCAAACAGAACTTGCGAGGGGCGCTGCCCCTTCGAACCCCGGCCCCAAATAAAAAATAAGGAGGTTTTCCCAATGGCTAAAGGTAAGCGTACCCGGCCTTATGGTCTGTCCATCCGCATGACTGCCGAAGAAAAAAAGGCAGTGCAAAAACGCATCAAAGAATCGGGAAGGTCGCAAAGAGACTTCGTTCTTCATGCACTTTTGTCGATACCTATTATCAATAATTACGGACTGCAATCCCTGCTTCCGGAAATACGGCGCGTTGGCAACAACCTGAATCAGATGGCCCGCAGCTGTAACCAGGGGAAGCATCCAGCGTATGTGGAAATCGTTGCTATGCGGAAGGAGCTGAGTCAGCTGTGGCAATCATTAAGGCAGCTCAATCAGGAGCATCTTTGAAGCGTATCATTAATTACGTAACACAGCCAAAGAAGACGGAAGAGCATTTGATGGCCGGCATTGATTGCGACCCACAAAACGCTTATGACGACATGATGCTGACCAAGGAATTGTTTCATAAAACGAACGGTCGGCAGTACAAGCATTTCATCTATTCGTTCCCGCCAGGGGAAACCATTACGCCAGAGCAGGTGCTGGAAAACGCACAGCGTCTCGTGATGGAAACGCCGGCACTGCAAGGCTATCAGGCCCTCATCGCTGTGCACCAGGACCGGAAGCACATCCACGCCCATATCGTCGTCAACTCCGTCCATGCTGAAACGGGTTATAAGCTGCAATGGTCCAAGCAGGACCTGGCGGATCTGAAAGAACGCTGTAATACCCTATCGCAGGCCCAGGGACTCTCAGTGCCCGAAAAAGGGCCGGATATCACCGCTTGGACTATGCCCAAGCAGCAAGCCTTGTCAAAGGCCTTAGCAGGCCAATATCAGAGTTATTACCTCGAGATGGCCGATGCCATCTCAACATGTCAGAGCCAATCCGTAAGCCGGACAGACTTCGTCCGGATGATGGATGAAAAGGGTATCCAGGTCACTTGGACAGACAAGCGGAAGCACATTACTTTTGCTGATGCCGAAGGACATAAGGTAAGAGATAGTAATTTTGAAAAGACTTTGAAAATCCCCTGCTCCAAAGACTCTTTGGAAGCCCATTTCGCTGAAAACGCGAAGAATATCCAAGCCTTGAAGAAGTTGCAAGAAGAATCAGCTAAAACTGAAAAGGCGTCGTTCTGGAAATCGCTTACGCAATCCATTGCGCAAACCGTTGCTTCCTGGCGAAAACAGCACCAAGAAGCGACAACCCAGGAAGCCTTACAAATTGCAGCTCAAACTTCGATGATGACAGAAAAGGAGGTGTCCTCACATGAAATACCAGCCACCGTCCGCACAAGCGGAAGAATCAGCTCGTCAACGCCTGATCGCGGAACTCCAGAACAAGGTAGAAAGACAAACAGCCGAGATCCAGGAACTGGAGAAAGAGAAAGAACAGCTTCGTCAGGAGAAAGACGACCTGAATCACGACCTGGAGCTCATCAGCGAAAGCACTATCTCTCTTCAACGAGAAATAACGCAAAGAAAAGCCGAGACCAAGGCATGGAAAGATAGATATAACCGGAGCCGTCAAGGTAAAGGATTTTCCATGCGCTGGAGCTTCCTCTTGCCAGGCTTGCTACTTTACAGTCTTTGGATGACAGCCTATTTCATCCCCACTACCCAGACCTTCCAAGCTATACGGGCATTCATGAAATCCATGACGCTCACAGATTATGTATTGGCTGGCGTAATGCTGCTTCTGGTAATTTTATTACTGTATTACTTTATGGGTAAGCTTCATAAAATTTTTTATGGCTATTGAGTATGAAGTAAAAAGCCATGATAAGTCCTAACGAAAATGTGACCTAACCTAGGGTGCTTTTTCGCGCGTCATTCTAAACGGACCTGTGCCGCCGGCAAGGGTAAAATGTACAGCAAGCTGCCCCTGCCTCTGGCCCAGGTCCGTTTTTTCATTTTGCGCAAAAAGCAAACCATTGTGGTGTTAAACAAAGGAGTGGGTTCACATGACAACAACAACCAATACGTATACCAGACAGGACAATCCTACCTCTTCCTATTTTCATTTACCAATTCTCCTGCATCCAGACCAGACAGCCATGGACCTGTTGCAACATACGCAGGATACATACCGGGATGCCTGCCTGGATATTGTGAAATTTTTTGAAGAAAGGAATATAGATATCGCCGTGTTCGAAAAACAATACTGGGAATACAGAAATAAGGGGAAAATCCATTCAGAAGAAGATAAGAGTATAAATCAGGTAAAAAGAATCAGTCACCAGATAAGCTACCGGCTGAACCAACGTTTTAAACTTCGTATAAAGTATGGCCAATACCCATTAGCTACCGTGATGTCAGCATATCGGCAAGCGAAGAACCAGCACAAGGAATTTAACCTTGAGCATTCTCGACACCTTTCTGTTCGGCTCATTCCAGGACGTTCGTACGATATCCATTTTCAGGCAGATAATGACGCGGATTCTTTTACCTGTGTACTCCGCATTGGCAAAAAGGTAACGGTGAAATTCTCATTGCCCGCCGGTATTCCCTTACCGCCGAGTTCCTGGAAGTCAAAGATGGCTTTCCTTGAGTACAAACATGGTACGTGGATGATGAGAATCGCCTTTAGGAAGCCGGAAATAACATCTTTCGAACAAGTATCCCGCATTGTCGGGGTTGATAGAGGCATCATCAATATTGCCACTACGTATACACCAGGAAATGCCAAGCGGTATTCTAGAAAAGAATATTTGCTGGATTGCGGTTCTTCGTCACCCCAGGATAAAGGCGCGCAAGCTCTTGCCGCCAATATCAAAATCGCGCGAGAAATCGTAAGTCAGGAACCAGCGGGAACCGTTTTCGTTTTAGAAGACCTTACCTTTAAAGATGAAGAACGGCCCAACAACTGGCCGTATAGGCATCTGGAAGACATGCTGACCTATTTTGCGGCATTGTCCGGCCAATGGATCTATACATGCTCTCCCCACGATACCAGCATAACTTGCCCCGTATGCGGTCATGTAGAAAGAGCCAACCGCTTGCAGAATGAACATCGCTTCATCTGCCAGAACTGCGGCTATGGGGCCGATACCATCGTAGATGATGACGAAAACGCTGCCCGGAACATTTACGAACGTGGGAAAGCTAACCTCAGAAAAGAATTCGGTAATACGTTAAGTACGTAATCAATTCCTGGAAGCAGGCTGCGGATTTTGCGGCCTGCTTTTACATATAATAATTCCAATGCCATGTTTTCTATTCATTACAAAGAATAAATATTCTAAAATGCGATTAGCACGAAACTACACATACACATACACATGTGTATGTGTATAATATCAAAATGGCTAAATAACGCCATTTTTCATGGACGAATCCATAGCTTAAAAAGAGGAATCAAGGTTGCGATAATAAAAATCCATTTGGCTTTATATGCATGGTTTCATTGACAACAGCATCGAATCCATTTTATAATATAACCGTACCAGTTGTGCATAAATAAAAACAAAACGAGGGCGAGTTTTCGGGCTTGCTCTCTTTTATTTTATATTGAGGAGGTGTTCTTATGATTTATGTTACCGGCGATATTCACGCCAATCCGGAAAGGCTGGGTATGGATGCATTGGCCCAGCGTGGGATTCATATGAATCCGGAGGATTATGTCATCGTTTGCGGCGATTTCGGGATTCCCTGGGTCGGGGAATTGAATGAAACAGATCACAAGTGGCTGGAATGGCTGGCCCAGCTGCCGTATACGGTCCTGTTCGTCGATGGGAACCATGAGAACTTTGACCAGCTCTGCCGCTATCCGGTGAAAAGCTGGTCCGGCGGCCGGGTCCATGAACTGCGGCCTAATCTCTATCACCTGCTGCGCGGCGAAGTCTTCACCCTTGAAGACCAGACCTTCTTCACCTTCGGCGGGGCCAAGTCGACGGACAAGGCACAGCGCTGGCCTGGTGTGTCCTGGTGGCCCCAGGAAGAGGCGTCGGCCGAAAACTTCGACAATGCCGCCAAGAACCTGACGGCCCACGATTTCACCGTCGATTACGTCATCACCCATACGGCGCCGTCCCGCTTTGTCAATCAAGTTGCGGACATGAGCCAATGGATCGATGGCTGCAAGACCTCCCAACTCCTGAGCGGTCTGGAAGAGCTGATGGCCTACCAGAAATGGTACTTCGGTCATTTCCATGTCGACTACATCCGGGACGACTCCGTGGCCGCCTGGATGTATCAGGACGTCGTACCGATTGAGAAAAAATGATGCCCTGAAAGGACGTGATAGCATGGATGACGTCATGGATGAACGACTTCCGGATCAGGAAATGTGGGTCAAAGCCATCGTTGCAAGGCAAAATGAAGCTCGATGGAAGGTAACCGATGGGAACAATACCTTTGAAATCCACGTCGAACAAGATGTCCTGGACCGACTCGAACAGGAAAACCTCAAGATTACCCGCGGAAATATTTTCCGTATCCGCTACTATATCCGGCAAAGCGTGAAGAATCATGACTTGTCGAGCCAGTATGTCGTTACGGAAATACTCGAAATCAAGAAGAGAATGAAGCAAATCGAAATGCCCTGGACCATCCAGTAAGCACTGAGGGAGGTGATTCTATGATTTTACAGGAAGCCTTGCGGCAGGCTGATGTACAGAAATTGGCGGCGGCGACGTATAAATATCATCGCGCTGCTGATTCGGGTCCAACCGTGTATGATGAAAAGCGATGTCATGGGGTTACGAAAGCCTATTCTGATTTCATCCAACGGCTGCTGACTTTGTCCCCAAAAAAGGAAGACGAGCAATGCTTGCTGCCGGATAACGATGGGCCTTTCATGACCGCTGCATTATATTTGTATAGTGATGTGCGGGCCGCTCTAGCCCAATGGCAGCTGGAAAAGTGCTACACGAAAGCGGAATTACAGCACTTTTCGACGGCTGAACTCAAAGCCATCCATCAAACGCAGCAACAGCATCAGCCGGATAGTTATGCCTATACGTTTGAACCCTGGGAAAATATGCTGGCTGTTGATATTTGCTGGCCGTGCGATTTTTCAGAGGACGAAAAGTTGCAATTTTTAGCCGCCGTGTTATACGAAATATCTTTTTGCGGCGTTACCTTGGAAGAGCATCGCCGTGCCCTAGCAGAAATGGAAGACGAATGGCAAGCCGTGAAGAACGCACAAACCTATCCGTTCGACGAATTCCGTCGTGAAATGGGCTGGGACGCCCTGCCCAAACGGGCTGTAACGGAAAAACGCGAAGACATCATCAACACGATTCTTGCCATTCAGCAGACGTATAAGATGTTCCAGCGGGTCTTTATGAAAGCGCATTATCCGGCCATCTTCACGAAGGGACCAGACGGAATCCATGTGACATTCCCCGATTTGCCGGGATGCATATCCTGGGGCCGGGACGTCCCCCAGGCCATCGAAGCTGCCCAGAGAGCGCTGACCCTGCATCTGTCGGGAATGAGGCAGGATAAGCAGTCGCTTCCGCCGGCAACCCCGGTGAGCCTATGCCAGGAACGGGAACAGGTAAAGGACGATGAAGCAATCTATATCATTTACGAATCATGACGCGTATACTATAAAGCGCTCCAGATGCTGAATGTCTGGAGCGCTTTATTCGTAGTTTGAGCTGTGGAAAAAAATAGTATGCTATATGTCGATTTCTATCATTTTGACAAAAGACCGTACATATTCCCAATCTTCGGAGTCGATGCAGTGTATGTCCAAGTCTTCGATGGGCGTCGGCTTCGGGATTTTGTGCCGATCTTCTTTTTCGATGGTAATAGACAGGGACAAACAATCCTTTGCCATGAACTCGGCATCCGCTAAATCATCGCCGCAGGTGACCTGCTGGAAATCAGGAAAGAAGACGGTGTAATTGCCTATCTTTTCTTCATAGAAAATGGCGGGATAGCTTACCTTCATCGTCTCGTGTCGTGCCTCCTTTATGAACCCCGTAGTCATTGGTTTTCGTCATTTACTTCTGGTTTGGGATCATCTTCATGCCGTATTTCTTTTACCAATCGAATGACGTCTTCTTCTGTCCGGAGGCCGGCTTTTTCAGCTTCGCCTCTCATTTGCTCCTGTAATTCTTCCAGGGCTTTTAATGCCATGGCCTTTGCGGCTTCGTCCATATTCTCCACCTGTCTCATCAACGGTTATCCATCAATAATGGTCCTAATGCTATATTTCGTCACGGTATAGCCATTTCCCTTTTTTCTGAGAAGAAAAGAGTCCTCCCCCCTTCCACGGCGGTTCGTTTCGGCGACCGTCTTGCCCTTCTTGCGGTCATGACCTGACGGGCTGAAAAAGTACGTGAAAGCCCCTACGCATAAGGCTGCCGACTGGGTATTTTTTGTAATAGCGAATTTTAATAGCACTACACATACACATGTGTATGTGTACATGTGTATGTGTAGTTGTGCCCCCGTCTACGCCGTCTTTCCGCTCTTGTCTTTCCATGGCGATTGTGCTATCGTTCAAATAGAACAAAGAGGAGGAGTTCACCATGAGTCGGGAATTGGAGCAATGGCTACTGGAAGAATACAAGAAAGGATTGGAGGAAGGCGAAGACCGAGTGGCGGCCTTGTTTAAACGGGTGAAAGCCGACGGCCGCTTGCAGGACTTCTCTGACGCCCTTGACGATGAGACCCTCAGAGAAAAATTATATAAAGAATACGGTATTGAATGACTGCAAAACCAGCGTGAAGAGCAGCTCATCTTAAGGCAATAGCCTCGGCTGTGTACCGCGTGCCAGAAGCAGAAGCAAATGTTCGTAGTCAATCCCACTGACGATTCGTCAGGGATAGTACAAAAAGGAGGTTTAAAAAAGGCGATGAGCGATATGAAAGAACTGGAAAACTGGACTCCGGAACCGGCTCCGGTCGGAAACGATGCTGATTTGAATCCACTCCTGGATATGTTCATCCGGGCCGCCAACGATCCGGAAGTCCAGAAAGACTTCCGGGCCTGGAAGAAAACTCAAAAAAATCGAAAGGATCATCATTCAAAGCATGTAGCCCGCCACCTGTACCTAGAAAGCGATTTAGACAAAGGACTGGGAGACTAAATAATACAATAGCGAGGAGGTGTTCGCCATGAGTTCGGAATTGGAGCAATGGCTGTTGGAGGAACGAAGAGAAGGATTCAAGGAAGGTTTCAAGGAAGAATACAAGAAAGGACTGGAGGAAGGCGAAAACCGAGTGGTAGCCTTGTTTAAACGGATGAAAGCCGACGGCCGCTTGCAGGACTTCTCTGACGCCCTCAAAGATAAGAATGCCAGAGAAAAACTATATAAAGAATACGGTATCGAATGACCGGAAGGCCCCGTGCAGAACGCGCGGGGCTTTTTTATCTTGTCTAAAAATACTTTTATTGTATTATTATACGCTATATTCGTTGCTTAAAAAGCTAAATGATTGCATGGTTAGATATATAAACAGTATGGTATACGTAATAATGACGGTGGTTAATGATTTTTCATGAATTAATAATTTTGTAAATCACCATATTAAAGATTGTATTTTATTGAATTTATGTGAAAATTATTGTAAAATACAAACGTATTATCAATCGTATTCTTTTAAAGAGGTGAATGGATTCATGATATTCCGGATTCCCTTATACAGTCTGGCTATGATGCTGGCTGTATTCCCTATGCAAGTATTGGCTATAGATCCTGTGTTACAGCAGGAACAACTGGAACAAGCACGGCAGCAGGCGACTCTTCGTGATAACCGTTTACAGTCACGACATTTTTCTGCAATTCAAGTGCATGATATACCCGTGCCCACGGAAGAATCGCCGCAGTCAGGCCTTTCTTTTTGGATTCGTCATGTCCAATTGGATATGGACGATTCATCTTTTCAATTTCTGTCTTCTTATACTCACAAATGTGAAAATAAGAACGTAAATGTCAAGAAAATAAATCAGTTAGTTCATGATATGAATGAAGAACTGTTGCGCCGCGGCTATGCAACCAGCCGTGTCATCATTCCAGAACAGAACATAGCTGATGGTGTTTTGCGGCTGCAAGTCCAGGCTGGGCGGATTCACCAGGTCCGTTATAGCGAAGGGAGCGCACAGCTGCCTTGGAGGACGGCCTTCCCCATCTGGGAAGGTGATATTTTGAACGTACATCTTCTCGAACAAGGGGTAGAACAGATGAAGAAGCTGTCATCGCAAGATGTCAGCCTGCGATTAATTCCTGCTGAAACGCCAGGACAGAGTGATATTGAATTGACGATTCATCGGACAACCCCTGTGCATGGCATCCTCTCACTGGATGACTCCGGTTTGACAGATACCGGACGCTGGCAGTTAAGTGCCGATATCGGCATAGATAATCCTTTTTACGGTAATGATTATCTTCAAATCGACCTTAATGGCGATGTCATGGCCGATGGTTATGAACGAGGTACACGGGGACAGCAAATCTACTATCGAATTCCTTATGGCAAAGAAACGTTTTCCCTCTCTTACAGTCGTTATACCTATCATCAGACCGTATACAGTACCCCCTACGATTTTCTTAGCCGTGGAAAAAGCGATATCAGCAGTTTCTCTTGGGACCACCTCATCAGCCGCAATCAGCATCGCAAGACCAGCTTCGATGTCCAGGTCCGGAAACGTAATTCGCATTATTTTATCAATGACCTGGAAATCCCCGTTCAAACGCTGCATACGACGGCGCTGGAAGCTGGCTTGTCCCAACAGGTATACTGTGGGGCCGATATGTGGTATGGCCGTATCGGTCATCGAATGGGTGTTGGCTGGTTCGGTGCTATGCCGGAAAATCCCTATGATGATGGTCCGAAGACACGTTACCATATGTGGCTCCTGGATGTAGATTACCGCCATCCCTTTATGATGGGACATCGTCAGGCCGTCTATACTTCATCTTTTCATGGACAGTGGACCGCTGGCGGTGATCGCCTTTACGGTGTCGATATGATCAGTATGGGCAACCGCTATACCGTTCGGGGCTTTGATGGCGAGATGACCCTCATGGCCGAAAGCGGCTGGTATTGGCGGAATGAGCTGGCTTCAGAGATTGCCCAGCTACATAGTCAGGTCTATGTCGGGCTGGATGTGGGGGCTGTCTATGGTCCGGCTGTTGAAGATTTACTCGGACATACGCTGGTTGGGACCGTATTCGGTCTGCGAGGAGATTTCCCATCGGGGATATCGTATGATGCTTTTATCGGCTGCCCCTTATATAAACCCGATGGTTATCATACAGACCGTGTCACTACAGGATTGACATTGAACTGGCGCTTTTAACGGCTATTGATTCTAAAAGATACTTACCCTGAAGAAACGAGATGACGGATATGAAATATACAAATTTGAAACGACAGATTACAGCATGGATGCTGATGGGACTTTTTGTCGTCGAACCGGCAGCAATCCTGGCCGCTGACGCACCCATTTTACCGGATACGAAAGCCCCGGCATCCCAGCAGCCACTCGTACAACAGACAGCGAATGGGATTCCCCTGGTACAAATTACGGCTCCGACCGCAGGCGGTGTGTCGCGCAATTTGTATACCCATTTTAACGTCCCGGAGAAAGGGGCTGTCTTGAACAATGCCCATAAAGTAACGAATACGCGGCTGGCGGGATATGTTCAGGCCAATCCGAATATGGTCCGGGGAACGGCTAAACTTATTGTCAATGAAGTGACGGGATCGGGAAGAACAGCGATGAACGGATTCCTGGAAGTTGCCGGGGACCGGGCTGGGGTCATCGTGGCGAATCCGAATGGGATTGCCGTCAATGGCGGCGGATTCCTGAATACGTCCCGGACCATGCTGACGACGGGCCGCCCTATTTATGATGCTAGTGGCCGGGTTACGGATGTCACCGTTGCCGGTGGCCGGATTCAGGTTGCAGGAAAGGGGCTTGATGCGTCCCAAACAGACCAGGTTGATTTGCTGGCACAGGCTGTTCAGGTCAATGCCGGCATTTGGGCGAAAGAAGCCCATGTCGTGACGGGGCGTAACCGGATTGCTTATGATGGATTACAGGTGACGCCCCTATCAGAAACGGGCAATCAGAACGCGGCTGACGAACCGGGAATAGCCTTAGACGTCGCAGCTATTGGCGGGATGTATGCCAATCGGATTTATCTGGTCGGTACGGAAAAAGGGCTGGGTGTCAACCTGGGTGGGACGCTGTCAGCTACTGACTCGCTGGCCTTGGAAAATAACGGGGACCTGCATATCACTCAGACCGGGACTGCCTATAGCGATAGAACCCTACAGGTGCATACAACGGGGGCTGTGACCAATGAACAGACCCTGGCCAGTGGAAAAGATGCCGTTATCCGTGCGGACCAAGGGCTGACGAACCATGCCGTTGTCGGGGCTGGCATCAGCCGGGATGGTCAGGTGAATCAGGCCGGGAATCTGACCATTCGGACGACCACCTTGACCAGCGATAAGGCCCAAATTGTCAGTGGTGGAAACTTGGATATACAGGCGAATCAAGTATCTGTCAAAGAAGGGTCTATCGCTGCGCAAGGGAATGCAGCCGTTCAGGTACAGCAGACCTTAGAAATGGAAAAAGGGAAAGTTTCAGCGGCCGGGAATCTGACGATTCAGGCGGATAAACTGCCTTTGAAAGGGGTCATAGCCAGCGGAGGTGATATGGCGATTACAACGCATCAATCCCTGCAAAATGAAGATAGTGACGCTTCAATGGGAACAATTACGGCGGACGGGAATCTTACCCTGCATACCGATGGAACCTTGACAAACAGCCGCAAGATAGAAAGCGGCAAGACTTTGAAAGTGGAAACCGGACAGGGAATCCAGAATAACGCGACCGGCGAACTGAATGGACAAGATGTCGTCCAGCAAACGACGACCCTCGATAATACGGGGCTGATTAATGGAACGCAGCATGTCGCCGTAACGGCAAAGCATATCATCAATCACGAAAATGGACGTATCTATGGAGAGGACGTGACGCTTCAGGCGGACCAGCTGGAAAACCGCCGTCAAGCTGAACTGGAAGAACAGCTGGCCGCAGCGATGAAGACTTTACAGGAAAAAGCAGCTGCCCTGGAAGCTGCTTATGCGGCTGATGTCACGAAATATACGAGTAGTGCGCAGGAGTCCCAGTACAAAGCAGCTATCGAGCAGGCTGATAAAGCCTATGATGCACAGCTGGCGGTGGTCCAGGACCTCCTGACCAAGCTGGATACCCATAAAGCCGGTACGATTGCGGCCCGGAATACCTTGACGGTGCAGGCCAAAGCCATTGAAAACCGTCATAATGCGACCTTGTACAGTGGTGGAGACATGCATTTAACGGCGGACGATACGCTGACCAATCAAGGCGCTTCCATTGAAAGTATGGGGAATCTGACGATTCAGGCCGGGCAGATTCGCAATGAAAATGATGCTTTTTCAGCGAAACGGATTGGCAGGGCCTGGATGACGAATCCCGAAAAAATCCGTATCGACCAGGCAGGACATGCCGAACAAGGGCAGGCTTTTGACCGTAGTGAATTTTCCAACCTGTCCAGTGGTTATGGCGCCTATCACCACCCGAAGGCAATGACGATTTACGAACCGGTCTATGATACGGTGGACGCTCCCGAATCGGGAGAAACAGCGGATCCAGCTTATAAGGAAGGTACGAAAATCTCGAATTATGAATGGAATGACTCTATCTTTCAGACGTTCGGCCTGACTCCGATGGCCTCAGAGCGGCCGGCCGCCGCCGGCCCCGCCCAGACGGCTTGGGATACACAGTTCCAGGCCTTGCTGGCTGAGCTGGACAAAAAGGTTACAGCTCATAATCAGGAAGCCGAAGCCCATAATGCGGCTTTAGGGCTGGCAGATTCTCAGAAAATCAACAACTACACCATTATCCGCAGTCATTCGCAAACATCACATGAAGAGGTAACATCGACCAATGCCGGCGTCATCCGCAGCGGCCAGGCGATGACATTAAAGGGAGATGTGACCAATGAGAACAGCCAGTTGACCGCAGGGACGACGCTGACGGCTACAGGTCGTGTCGATAATATTGCAAAAGAGAACCAGGAACGGACCGTGACTTTTGGGACGACCCAGGGCAGTTACACTTATAAAAGAAAATGGCCCCATAAATCCCGGCGCCGCGGCTATAACTCCGAAGTTTTCATGACACCGCAAGTCGGCCTCAGTAACACCTCATCTCTGAAGGTAGCCGAGTATGCCGACCATGGGACGACTCCGGCAGGGAAAGACATTACGGATACCCTGAGGGAACAGGCCTCCTCTTTTTTGGATCCCTTTTCGCTGGATACCCGGCATCCGTCGGATACGACGACAGCTTGGAAAGCAACCGCAGGAAACTTGGCCAGTTCGTTATATACCCTGCATCCAGAAACGACGGCGAAGTATCTCGTAGAAACGGATCCGGCTTTTACCAATAAACATAATTTCTTGTCTTCCGACTATATGTATCAGCAGTTGAAATGGGACCCGGACAAAGTGCCGAAAAGACTGGGCGATGGGTTCTATGAACAGAGCCTGATCCGCAGCCAGATCCTGAATCAGACGGGACGACAGTATCTGGGAGACTATACGGATGACATGACCCAATACAAGGCCCTCATGGACGCAGGGCTGGCCTATGCCAAAGCGACGGGGCTGGCCCCTGGCGTGTCCTTATCGCCAGAACAGGTTGCAGCATTGACGAGTGACATGGTATGGCTGGAAACAAAGACTGTCACCGTAGATGGCAAGGAAGAAACCGTCATTTATCCGAAAGTGTATCTCCGGGGCCATAATGACCTGACGCTGACCGCCGATGGCAGCCTTATCAGTGCGAATACGCTGGTCATCCAGACCAAGGAAGCCGTCCGCAATGCCGGGACCTTATTCGGGAAGACCGTTCAGATCCAGGCGGGCAGCTTGGATAATTCCGGCCGTATCCAGGGCCAGAAAATAGCCATGGTCAGTGAAAACGATATTCACCAGACAGGCCAGATTACGGCTTCTGACCGCCTCCAGATGCAGGCTAAGGGGAATATCACGATAGAAAGCACAGCCACCCACCTGGCAAACCAGGATGTCCTCGACCGGACAGCGGGGATTGCTGTGACCAGTACCGATGGGGTCGCCATTATCAGTGCGGGACAGAATCTGAACCTGGCTGGGGCGACATTGCAGGCTTTAGGCCGTCAGGGAGCTGTCCTGCTTCAGGCTGGGAATGATGTGAATCTGACGACGCTGACATTGGCTGCAAAAAAAGATATGACCCTCAATCAGGATAATTATCTGCGGACACAGCGGCAGACAGAAGCTGGTACCGTCATCAACGCCAATGGCGGCGTATCCCTGGCAACTGGCCGGGATATTACGGCACGTAGTGCCTATATGAACAGCGATGACGGCACGGTTTCGCTGATGGCAGGACGGAATCTCGCCCTGACGGCAGGCCGGTCCGTGGCTGTGGATGACTACGGTCTGAAACATAAGGAAAAAGGCCTCTTGTCCAGCACGACGACGACCGTCCGCACTCATGACGATCATGAAACCGTCTTAGGGACGACAGTGACCGGGAAACAAGTCCAGCTGGGTGCTGGGCAGGACGTCCGTCTGACAGCAGCTGCGGTGGCCGGACAAGGCGATGTAGTCGTCGCAGCCGGCCGGAATCTGACGGCGGATACGGCCGTCCAATATGACCAGGCGACGGCCTATACCAAGGTCAAGTCGTCCGGCGTCCTCGGTGCCGGACTGGGCGTCCTCATCGGGACCCAGCAGACAAAAGATAATTATGAAGGAGAATGGAAAACCCAGGTCGGCAGTACCCTGGCATCGACAGGCGGCAGCCTGACCCTGGCTGCGGGCGATACGGCCCATTTGACGACAGCCGATATCTTCGGCCAGCAGGGCGTGACCTTGACGGGACAGGAAGTGCTCGTCGATGGGGCAACGAATGAAGCCCACGAAAAGCGGACCCATGAAGAATCCCGGTCGGGCCTGAGCCTCAGTCTGAGTAATTCGGCCATTTCGGCGGGTGAAACCTTCCGCGGTGCCGTCCGCACGGCCCAGTCGCGGGACAATAAGACCTTGCAGGGCTTGGAACTGG